>DHKFI23501__coassemble_806_pt1 | contig 15299 bp, 13 predicted proteins | sample DHKFI23501__metabat2_high_PE_018 | metagenome-assembled genome bin DHKFI23501 | reverse complement strand
ATACATAACCAGCAGGGCGAATTATTCATCCTGCCCCCAAAAATATTACACTAACCCAATGTGATAAACTGGTTCTAGAATTAAACGAAAGAGGCGTTAAGATTGCCAATTAAGAATGCCGCTACGGAGAAGCTTGCCCCTGAGCTTCCTCTTACCGCGGAACAATCCCAATTAGTACAACAGATTAATGATTTTGCTCAAAAGCATTTTAGTGATAAGCAAGCCAGTGTTTTTGTGGTCGAAGGTGAAGCCGGAACTGGTAAAAGTGTTGTCCTAACCCACCTTTTTAATCAGTGGCAAATCGCTGCTCGGACCGAACCGAAAAGTCTGTTCTATCACAGTAACAATCGTTTTCTCGTAAACCATCCCGAAGTTCTGAAGGTTTATCGGCAATTAGCTGGAGAACAGCCGCATCTTTTAAAAAAAGATTTTCAACGGCCAACGACGATGATCAACCAGCTGGAGAAGCAAGATGACCATCTCGACCTTGTAGTAATTGATGAAGCCCACCTCCTCCTTTCCAAACCCGACCATTACAATAATTTTTATCACGAAAACCAATTACTTGAAATTCTAAAACGGAGTCGGGTCGTAGTTATTGTTGTTGATTTTCGACAAGTACTCCGAATGAAGAGTCTTTGGACAAGGGAGCGGCTTGAAAAACTCCTTGCCCCTTACACAACTAAATTCGTTAAACTCCGCCACCAATTTCGAATGCAAGCTCCCGATGAATTAGTATCCTGGTTGGATGATTTTTCAGATGGGATAATTAATCCCCTTCCCCAAAATGCACGTCAAGGATATGATTTTCGAATTTTCGCTGATGCAGAAGCAATGCGGCAGCAAATCATTCAACGAAATCAACAAGTGGGTCTTGCCCGGGTTCTTTCAACTTCAGGTTACCCGTCTATTCTTGACGGCGGTAAACATTACATTCGAGAAGGTAAATTCAAAATGCCTTGGGATCAATATAATTTCACCCAAACTCCCTGGGCTGAAATTCCCGAAACAATTGATGAGGTTGGCTCAATTTATACCTGTCAAGGTTTCGATCTCAATTATGCAGGAATTATCATTGGTCCTATTTTCTACTTGGACCCAAAAACAAACCGGCTAGAGGTTGATTTATCTAAGTACACCGATACCGAAGCTTTTAAACGGCGAAAGGACCTTACCGATCTGGTCGAAATTGAACAGCTTAAGCATTTAATGATCCGTAATGCCCTAAATGTTATCTTAAAGCGCGGGGTCCTGGGCACATATATCTATGCCCATGATCCAAAACTACGCCAAAAGTTAATCAACCTCTTTCACGAAATTAATCCGGAGGTATCCAGAAATGAAGAAAAACGACCATAAATGGCTCCTAATTGGTGTCGCAATGATTCTAACTATTATCTTTTTAGCCCTCTTAATTCGTGACTTTATGCCGGAAATCAAGCTTCTCCTCCACTACAATCTCCAGAATCGGGCCCTCTTGATCGAAATGATTCGTTCTCATGGCTTAAAAGATATGCTTTTCTTGGTAATAGTGATTGCCCTCTTAAATGCCATTCCAGGAGCCTCAAATTCGGTAATTTGTATCTTCACCGGGCTTTGTTACGGTCCAGCAATAGGCTTCTTGATTAACTGGATGGCTAACATCCTTGGAAATTGTTCAATTTATGCTTTAATCGATCACCTTAACTTCTCTAAGCACTTCAAAGAAAACAAAATTCTCGACCGCTTGATGCATCATGAACATCCCTTGGTTGGATTAACGATTGGCTACATGGTACCGGTTATTCCAAGTATTCTGGTTAACTACTCCTGTACCCAATTAAAAGTCAAACGCTCTCAATTTTTACTAATGGCAACGGTGGGAATGTTGCCAACCTCATTTCTATATGCCTTTGGTGGTGACGCCATTATGAAAGGAAACTTTAAGCGGATCATTGTGGTAGCTATCCTAGTTGGAGGGTTAATTTGTTTGCGGCAGATGATTGTTCGTCATCGGCGGGGGAAGCAAGTTGGTTAAAGCGAGAGGAATTACTTCTAAATTATTGGGAGTGATTTTTATTTTATATTAGTTAAAGTAAATCTGTGGTAATTACTTTTGTTCAAAAAATATACCAGGGAAGAATTTTCATTCCCTCCCTGGTCATTCTGTAATTTTCATCATCCATGCACAGGCAAAAGCGATCTTGAATGCTTATTTCCGATGTCCCGTCTCAATTACTGGTTGTGTCCCCCGCTCACTGATGATGGCTACAAGGATATTATTGATAATCGCTAACCGATCTTCGTCAGATATGTTAAGATCAAGTTCCTTTGTTAACCGTTCGATAGCGTCTTCAACGATTGAGACCGCCCCGTCAACAATCGTTTGGCGAGCCGCTAAGATGGCGGCTGACTGTTGTTTTTGAAGCATGGCTGAGGCAATTTCAGTGGCATAAGCTAAATGAGTTAGACGGGTTTCCATTACTTCAACCCCGGCAACTTGCAAACGGGCTTGAAGTTCTTGCGTCAACTTTTCAGAAACTTCCGTTGCGTTTCCCCGTAAGGTTAACGCCCCTTCATCTTCAAAGGTATCGTAAGGATATTCACTAGCAACGTGCCGAATAGCTGATTCAGATTGAATCTCGACAAATTCTTCGTAATCATCAACCGCAAATAAAGCCTGGGCTGTATCGACAGCCTTAAAGACAATCACGGCCGCAATTTCGACTGGATTCCCCTTCAAGTCGTTAACCTTCAGGACTTGGCTATTAAAGTTGCGGACCCGCAAGGAAACCGTATCCTTCATCGTGAGCGGAACCGTTAAGAATAAGCCGGCGTCCCGGATCGTACCAATGTAATTTCCAAAAAAAGTTAAGACCTTGGCCGTATTTGGTTGGACAACTGTTAATGACGACCCCGTTAACAAACCTAACAAGATAAAAAGGGTTCCTAACAAAATGCTTTGTAAATATAAGAACCAGCCACCAGCGGCAAGCAGAGCTAAGGCAATAATCAAGCCAAGATAACCATTAACGTGAAATACAGTTTTTTCCTTCATCGTTTTGACCTTCTTCCAAATTAATCATGACTAAATAACTGTGCAGCCTTGATCGCCCGTTGCCAACCTTGGTAAAGTTGTTCAGCCTTATCAGCAGGCATGGTTGGTTGGTAATGTTCCCCGAGCTTGCTTAATTGGGCCAGTTCGATTTGATCATTCCAGAAGCCAACTGCTAGCCCTGCTAAATAAGCTGCTCCTAGGGCCGTCGTTTCCTCGATTGCTGCCCGGACAACTGGGGTTTGTAAGAGATCGGCTTGGAATTGCATCAAGTAATTATTCCGGCTGGCCCCACCGTCAACGGCTAACTGAGTTAAGCTCAATCCCGTGTCCTTGACCATTGTATCCACGACGTCTTTAGTTTGGTAAGCAATCGCTTGAAGGGTTGCCCGAATAATATTACCCCGGTTACTTCCCCGGGTTAAACCAAACATAGCTCCGCGAACTTCCTGATCCCAATATGGGGCCCCAAGCCCGGTAAAGGACGGTACCACATATACTCCACCGGTAGTTTCCGCATCAACGGCCATTTTTTCGGACTCACCTGCCGACTTGAAGAATTCAAGCCCATCCCGAAGCCACTGAATGGCAGAACCTGCCACAAAGATACTTCCTTCTAAGGCGTAGTTAACCTTTCCATCCAAGCCATAGGCCACTGTCGTTAAGAGGCCATTCTTGGAAAGAACAGGTTCGGTCCCGGTATTCATCACAATAAAGGCCCCGGTGCCATAAGTGTTTTTGACGCTCCCCTTCTCAAAGGCGGCTTGGCCAAAGAGGGCCGCTTGCTGGTCACCGGCCATCCCGGCAATTGGTACTTGGACCCCAAAGAAATGGTAATCATTGGTGTAGCCGAAAATCGAGGATGAAGGTTTAACTTCTGGCAACATTGCCCGTGGAATATCAAGTTGGTCCAAAATTGATTGGTCCCAATCTAAGGTGTGGATATTGAAAAGCATCGTCCGCGAGGCATTGGAAACATCTGTCGCGTGAATCCGGTGACTAGTTAAATTCCACAAAAGCCAGGTATCAATCGTTCCAAAAAGAAGGTCACCCTTTTCCGCTTTTTTCCGGGCGCCCGGAACATGGTCTAGCAACCACTTAATCTTCGTTGCTGAAAAGTAAGAATCGATGACCAACCCGGTTTTTTGGTGAATTTCATCCGTTAAACCAGCCTTTACCAAGGCTTCCGCAATTGGAGCGGTTTGTTTGGATTGCCAAACAATCGCCTTATGAATTGGCTTTCCCGTATGCTTATCCCAAATCACCGTGGTTTCTCGTTGGTTTGTGATCCCAATCGAGGCAATCTTGTAAGGTTGGATCTGAGCCTTAATGATCACATCGGCGATGACGGCTTGAACGGCATCCCAAATTTCTAAAGCATCGTGTTCAACCCAGCCAGGTTGCGGAAAGTATTGGGGAAATTCACGTTGGGCAATTGCGACCACTTGACCAGCGTGATTAAAAATCATCGCTCGTGCACTGGTGGTTCCTTCATCAATTGCCATTACATATTGTTCTTCACTCACGTTTAACATTCCTTTCGAAAAGAGGTCGGAAAAAACCTTTCAAACGGCCTGATTGGGATAAAGAGAATGATGGTTGATTTGTTAGAATCAGCCGTCTATTTGGATTTATCCTCTAAAGCCTTGGCTTTCGACTTGAGTTTCTAATATTTGAAGATGAAACAAGGGTGGGAAGAAACGTAGGTTCCTTCCCACCCTCTAACCTCTAAAGTGGGGTTACTTTTCGCTTGTCAGCTTGCCCCCAACTGCGTAATGATCATGTTGCATTTCGCTTAAAACGATGTGAATCCGTTCTGCAGGGACGTTGGCATTCTTAGCAATCGCTGCCGTAACGTCTTCAACAAGTCCCTTCAGTTGTTCGGGAGTCCGGCCTTCAAGTAATTCAATGTGTACTAATGGCATCTTTGAGCCCTCCTTTTACTAGTAAACACATTTTACCATACTTAAATTTAACCTGCACTTAGAACTAATTAGCTTTCCGGAGTTGTTGCCGAATGGCACTAACATCCTCTTTTTTACCGGTAAAGATTAACCGATCATTGTATTCCAAAACTGTTGACCCATGGGGATCAATCCAGTGGTTTCGCCGGCGAATCCGACTAACGGTAATTTTATCGATAAATGGTAAGTCCATAAGTTGCCGACCAGTAAAGCGGTGATTAACCACCCGAACTTCATATAGGCCAGTTTCTGTATCAGTCAACATTTGCATTACTGATGGTGATTCAATTAAGGCCCGTAAAACACTGGTTTCAACGTTGAAGGCGTTAAAGATTTCGACCCCTTCGGCCATTAGTTGATCCATCCGGTCATTATTAACGGCCCGACTGTTTTGGAAGGCAATCACCCGTTTAATCCCACTTTGGAGGGCGGCTTGAACAAATTCAAAGTTGGCTTCGTCATTGAGGTAACAAGCCGCCAAGATATCAACATCATTTAAACCTGCTTTGGCTAAACTAGCCTTGGTAATTTCTGGTAGGAGCACTAGGTTTTTAACTTCACTATTGTAAGTCTTGTAGTTCTTTTCTGCTGTCGTAACAACATGAACTTCGTACCATTCATTAGAAAGTTGTTGGGCAATTGGCACGGTCACCATATTGGCTCCAACCAAAACAACCCGTTGCTTGATTAAATCTTCCTTAGAAAGTTTATAAACGGAGTTGAAGATAGTTGGCGCTAAGATGCAGACCAAAACCGCCGCTAAAATAAAAGTCCCGGCTTGAGTACTAGAAATAACTTTTAAGTTTTGGGCTACTTGAACGGTTGGCAAAACTAAGGTAATCGTAGTGGCGGTTAAAAAGCCCCCAGCGACTGAGTTACGACTTGAGAAACGCGTTCGGTAAACCAAAATTGGTACTAACTTCGCGAGAAAGAAGCAAACTACTAAGATTGGAATTAACATTAATGCCCGCGGATTAGTGAATAATTCCCGAAGGTTTAACTTAACCCCGGTCATAATAAAGAAGATTGGAATAAAGAAACCGTAGCCGATGGAAGTTAATTTCTCCGCCGTTGATTCATGGGGCTCAAGGAGTTTCATGACCATCCCAGCTAAGAAGCTCCCTAGGATGGTTTCGGCCCCGACTTGTTCGGCAATGATAACCAAGGTAAAGATCAAGAAGAAGGCCAAGCGGATATCTAATTGCGTCGTGGCCTTTGTAATTTTGTTAAACCAAACAAAAGGTTGCTTAAACCGGTAAAGAAGAAAGAGCGCCGCTAATAAAAGCAAAACCAAAAGCCATAGTCGACTCGCATTGCCTCCGTTCAACGTGGCGTACACTGTTAAACCAAACATCGGCACGACTTCACCAAGGACCGCTGTTAAAAGGATCGTTTGCCCCATTGGTTTACTAAGAATTTCCTTTTCCTTTAGGGTCGCAATTACCACCCCTAAGGCAATCGTGGAAAAGAGAATAATTGCTAAGAGCGGATCGGGAAAGAATCCGGTAAATTTAAGGACAAAACTTAGGCCGGCTGCAACCAACAAAATCCCACCAAAGGCTAGCGAAGCCAATTTAACTGGGGAAGCTTGATCGTCATCATCGTTAGGTTTTGACTTAAACAAACTAAAGTCAATTTCCATCCCCGATAAGAACATCAGCAAGATAACCCCCATCTCTGAAAGTAAAGCTAGGGTGCTATTCTGCTGGACTAGGTTAAAGCCGGATTCCCCTAAGACAATTCCGACCACAATTTCCGCAACGGCGGTCGGCATACTAGTAACTTTAAACCGCGCCATCGTAATCGGAATCACCAGGGCGGCTAAAACGACAATAAACATTGAAAGTTGAGTCATATTACCCTCCCGTGAAAATTTTTATTACCATAGATTACCGCAAGTTTGCGAAAAATACCAGTTGAAAGTTTTCGAGAAAATAAATTTTCTTAACCTTCAAAAATAAGCTACAATCATAGTAACAATACTTTTTTAGAAGGAGTATGGGGATATGCTAAGGAAATTATCCGCTTGTACCAGTATCTTGATTGGTAAGCAAGCGTCAATTGATGGAACCATTATGATTGGACGAAATGAAGATGCCAAAGCCGCTTGGCCGAAGCATTTTATCGTTCATGAGCGGGGAAAAGTTGGGGGCCACTTTGTTTCTAAAGAAACAGGGCTGAGCTTGGATCTCCCAACTGACAGTTACAAGTACACAGCCACTCCTGAATGGACTGACAAGTACGGTCTCTTTGAAGAAGCCGGGATTAATGAGTACCACGTTGCTATGAGCGCCACCGAAAGTGCTTATACGAACGAACGAGTACTTGGTTTCGACCCGCTAGTTAAGGACGGTTTAAACGAAGAAGCGATGGTTACGGTCGTCCTTCCCTTCGTTAAAACTGCCCGGGAAGGGGTACAACGACTCGGAAGCTTAATCGCCGAACACGGGACTGGTGAAACGAATGGGGTCCTCTTCGCTGACGACAATGAAGCTTGGTACTTTGAATCCGGGGCGGGGCACTATTGGGTTGCCCAACGGATTCCGGATGATTCATACGCCGTTGTTGGGAATCAACTAGCGATTCAAGAAATCAACTTTAATGATCCCGATAACTTCATGTTCCATCCGGAAATTCAAGAATTTGTCACTAAACACAATTTAAATCCTGCTGATGATGGCTTTAACTTCCGCGAAATTTTCGGGACTCACGACCGGTCGGATGCCATCTATTCCACCCCACGGGTTTGGTATGGTCACCAAATGTTTAGTCCAAAAGCGGCCGTCTTGGAACAACCAGAAAACCAGGACTTACCATTTCTAATGAAGCCTGAACGGAAATTGTCAGTTATTGATGCCCAAAACTATCTCGCTAGCCACTATCAAGGTACGCCATATGACCCAATTGGTACTGGAAATGAAGAAGCAAAGCACCGCTACCGGCCAATTAGTTTAGCGAAGACCCAAGAGTCTCACGTCCTACAAACCAATCGGCCAAACGGAAATAACATTCATTGGTTAGCGATGGGAGTTGCCAACCAGAGTACCTTTGTCCCATTTTTTGCTGACTTGACGGATACCCTAGCCGCCTATAAACGCGGAAAGCTGCCGGCCCAACTTAATTCCGCTTACTGGATCTTCAAGCACGCCAGTGTCCTTGTTGATAGTCACTTACATGACTTCTTGCCGGATCTTCGTGACGTCCAAAAAGAAATACGGATTAAGGCTACCCAAATGATCAATGAAGCCGACCAAGCGAGTCAAGCAATGCCTAGTGAAAAACGGGCTGAATACCTAACTCGGCAAAGTAACGATTTTGCGACCGACGTCTTAAACACCTATAAGCAATTAAGTCTAAACCTCATCACCAAGATGACAGACTACTGTGAACTTAACTTTAATACGGATGAAAACCTGTAAGAATTGGTCGGGAGAAAAATCTTTCAATGCCATTGGAGGATAGTGCCGATTAAAGGGATGGCAATTCTCGACTTGAGCTTTTGTACAATATTTGGAAATACAAAAGAGGTTGTTAAGAAACTACTAAGGTCACTAATGACGGTTAAGTAGCCAAATTACCGTTAGCAACATGTCTGCTTACGATAAAAACCAAGCTTTGAAAAGTGAGTTGGCAAGAAAGTTTTCAAACGGTCCTGCGAGGTAAGGAAACAGCCGGAGTGAAATTTACAAAGCAAATTTTCTCCGGCTGATTTATCTGTAAGAACTGTGTTTTCTTGCCACGATATCTGAGTAATAGAGATATTTTCAAAGTTGTGTCGGCTACGTTCATTAGTGGCCTATTTATTATACTCAAAATCATCTCCACCACGTCCTAGCTAATGGCTGGGATTTTTTCAATTCTCCCCTTTTCTACCCTTGATCCTTATTTTTCAAAATTAATTGATAAATTCTTCTCGCATTTTGCATCTTGATAATTTAGCTCATGTAAAACTAGGATTTTTAAGCATTTCACCAAGGCTTCACCGACATAGCTTTTGATTAACTCAGTAAACTGCTTGCCATCGAGATCCGCTCCCGTTTGAAATTGCCAATTCAACCATGTAATCATAGGCATCGCTAAGGTTAACCGTATCTACAGCTTTCCAAACCTTCTTTTGAGAAACTGTGATCCCAGCATTGATGATCATATCAGTTACACTCCTAATCAGTGAACTTTCTTCAATAACGTTAGCGGGCCCAACATATTCAAGTTTAATTGCATTATTCTTGGCCCTTTGGTAGAGGACGACTAGCATCTGCTTTCTCCTTAAGCTTTGTTAATTTAGAATATGAGTAAGTCATTTTAAGGTCGCCCCCATTTAGTAACTAATTTTGCCCTTTAACCCTGGGTCGCCGGTGTTGTTGCTTCGTTGAATCAAGCAAATATTGCTCAATTAACTTCACAATTTGTTGGTTTTGGGGCAGATTTGAGTGTTGGGCTTGTTCCCCTGTCACCGTCATTGAAGTGTAGTTCTTAACCTGCTTTTGGTAGATGTACTTCCCTGCCAGTACCGAATTAGCTGGCACTAAACCATCGGAAGTGTATGAATCTTCATTCCCGACAACGGCAATCACATTAAGACTGCTTGGAATTTTATCCCGATTTTTTAAAAAGTCAGTAAACATCTGGGTCTTATTTTTAGTTGAGGTTTCTTCAAAATTAAAAGGTGAAGCCACCGTCATTAAAGACTTGATGGTGATGCTATCACTGTAATCGCTGTAGTAGTTTTCTAACCACCGGGTCCAAATCAAGCCCCCATTCGAATGTCCAAAGGCTTTGAAATTGTTAAACTGGTACTCTTGGCTTAATTGATCGAAGGCCTGATTGAACATCTTCGCTTGTTTTTTGATGTTGCTATAACCATCATGATTATTTTGGAAACCAACAACGATAAAGGGTTCCCGGTCATTCCGGTTAATCTTACCACTGTAAGTGATCTTCCCATTATTAAAGACTTCCACTTTTAACAAACTATGCTTTTGGTTGGTGTCCTTATTTAATAACTTCACAAGGCGGTTAAAACGTTCCTTAGTGGCGGATGAACCAGGGATCATGATCACCGGTGACATCATCGAACGTTGACGTTTAGCCATTTGTTGGTTCGAACTATGCATGATGAAAAAACCTGGAATTGCCAGGATAATGATTAGCCCGACGGTAATGATCACATACCGCAACGTCCGCTTTTGTTGTGAATTTAAGCGTTGAAACATTTACTTTTCCTCCTGGTCCAAGTCTTGCACGACGTTGGTTACCCGTAATGCCAACTTAACAAATGGAACGTAACAAGCGACATCCAAGGCTAAGAGGCCTAAGGTCATCAATAATGCCACCCAGTTCCCGTTAGTACCGAAAAAGGCGTACAAAATCCCAGGGGTTCCTTGTGGAATCGGGTAAACCGGGGTTGGGTACCAATGCCAAGCAATCCCCAAACTAGCAATTGCCAAGTTAACAAATGGTAATACGATCACTGGAATTAGGTAAATTGGATTTAAAAGTACTGGTAAGCCAACCGCAAAGCCGTAATCACTATTAAATAAAACCGGGATTAGGTTTGTCCGGATTAAGCGGTGGTAGTTCTGTTGCTTGGTTACAAAAATCAAGGCAATTAAGAGAGCTAAGGTTAACCCGGGACCGCCAAAATTGGCAAAGGACTTTTGTAAAACTGAAGTTAAATATGGATATGGAACAGCCCCGCTACCGTGGTGGGCAAGCAAGTAAGTTAAATCCGCTGAGGCCTGACTACTATCAAGGACGAGATCACCATTGTAATACGGTCCACCTAGACCCAACCAATTCAAGCTAGTACTCAATAAAATCACGAGCAGTTTCAACCAGACCGGTTGGTTCCCATCATCAACGGTCTGCAGGGAGCCGTACAGTTGTGAAACGACACTGTAGTATGAGGCTAAGTTTAGGAGGACACTCAAAACTAAGGTCACAGCGAAAACTAAGAACATTGGCTTAAAGGCACCATAAGTGCGCTCAAAAACATCATCTAAATGATTATTAATTTCTTCTCGCCGTGGCTTCCCCAGCCAACGAAAGCTTTGACCAACCAAATAACCGATAATCAAAGCAGAGAAAAGGTTCCCGTATGAAGTAATCATCCAATCAAGATTGCCCCGACTATTTTGAGAGACACGGTAAGCCAACATTAGCATTGCCATCAAGCCCGTTAACCCGGCCATTTGGGCATCGCGATGATAAAGTTTTGCCGTATACATTGCCATCGCATAGGCCGCATACAAGCCAATCATTCCAATCGTGACGGTATTGAGGACAAAAAAGCCTTTCGCTAAGGTCCGGGTCACACTCGGATTCACCCACCGGTCAAGGTATAAGATTGAGTATAGAAAACTATCTGGCATTAACAAAGTATCAATAATCAACTGGGCAAAGGTCCCGACCAAAACGAAGGGAAAGAGCACCACCAACGTCCGCCGTAACGCTCGGGCGCTAGTCCTGCGCCGTAATTTGACCAGTTGATTAACAGTATGGGTAGTCAAAATTTTATCCCCTTTTTTCATATTCAACTAATTTTCCCGTTTAAAACATGAAATTTCAAGATTTTGAGCGAACTTTCATCGAAAAAACAAAGGTTGAGGTCGGGAGAAAAACTTCTCGACGACCTAGTAAGGATAAGGAGGACGAAGATTGATTCGCAAGAATCGTTCTTTCGTTCAAACTTATCCTCGAAGATCGTGATTTGGAGCGAACCAGCCAACTTGTTTGGCGTTTGTGTGAGCCACGCAAGACCAAGTAAGATAGTGCTGATAGTGCTGACTGCAAGGACGGTAATGTCCACTTGGTTACTGCCTCGACCGTAGTTGCTGTGTAACATTCGGAGGTACGAAAAAGACTGCGAAGAAACACCAATTTCTTCCCAGCCTCTTCACCTTTGTTCTGATTTCAAATAATTTAAGGTTTTCTCTCTACTTATCGTTACCAACTAGCCTTCCGGACTCCTGGAAGTTTGCCTTCATGGGCCAATCGACGGAAGGTTAACCGCGACATTCCGAACTTCCGCATGTAGGCGTGTGGCCGACCATCGTATCGGTCCCGGTTATGGAGCCGGACCGGGCTAGCATCCCGTGGTAAGAGGGATAAGCCCTTGTAATCATGAGCCGCTTTTAAGGCTGCCCGCTTTGCAGCGTATTTTGCAACGGTGGCTGCTTGGCGTTGTACTTTTGCAATTTTTGACTTTTTTGCCATTCAAAATCCTCCGATAATGGTACTAGTTCCAAACAACTTGTCAAAATCGCATTTGCTGTCAATTCGGTCCCAATTTTACCGAAAAATTGATCACTTGCCAATTATTTTGCCTGATAAACTTCACATTCTTCTTTGTAGTTGTACTTTTCATTTAATTTACTGATTAATTCCTGGTTATGAGTGTAAACCCGGCCAGTTTCGAGGTGCCGTAAGTAAAGTTCTAAGTATGGTAAATCAGCTACGGTAGCCAATTTTCGTTCCCGGTCCCGTTGATAATTAACGTGCCGGAAGCGTAAATCAGCGATACCTTGTTCATCAAAAGTCAAAAGCAAGTATTGGGCGCGCATGTCTGCTTGGAGTTTTAGTTGGCCGTTAAAGGGTTCGCCGACTGAACCAGGATTTAGGACGATTCGTTCGTCGGTCCCATACCGCAATAGTTGATGGTGAACATGGGCGTAAATTGCAACATCAGCCCCGTTAACCAAAAGCTGATCAAACTTTTCGCTTTCGTTGGTTGGAAAAAGATCTTGCCCCATGTTCAAATTAGGTAAATTGTGACTCAAGTTAATCTTTAGCTTACCAACTTCAATTTGCTTAGCGATTGGCCAAGACGCCATTTCATCAAGGGCACCGGCGGGCAAGGTTTCCCCGACAAATTGAGCGAGCCGGGCAAAGTAAACGTGAGAGGGCCAACTTAAGTCAATGTCTCCCCGAATACCATGAATGACTAAATCATCCCAGTTTCCCCGGATTAAATGGGCGGGCTGAATTGCTTTTAGGAGTTGCCAAATTTCTGCTACTCCCGGACCTGGCATTAACAAATCTCCTAAAAACCAGTATTCATTAGCTCCATTAGCGCGGGCATCGGCAAGCATTGCCTTAAAAGCCGTCGTATTCCCATGAATATCTGAAAAAACCGCTACTTGTTTCACACGGACATCCCCCAATTTTAGATTCTTCTTCCTATCTTACTACTGAATCAGAATTTAAGCATGAAATAAAAACTATTACCACTTTTTAAAACTCATGATAGTAAGTTTGTGTTATCCTTGATACTGTTGAATTTAAGTAAGTAAAAAGGAAGTGGATATATGTCAGTTAGCACCACTGAAGAACCTTTTCCCAGTGGATGGCGACGGGCCTTTATTGTTCTTTGGCTCGGTTGTTTCATCACCGGAATGGGTTATTCGATGACCATGCCCTTTATTTCCCTCTTTATTAATGAATTAGGGCATTTTTCCCGGTTTCAATTAAACATTTATTCAGGTCTCGCCTTTGCGGCAACCTTCATATCACAAGCCATCGTTTCCCCTTACTGGGGGAATCTCGCTGATACCAAGGGACGAAAATTAATGTGTCTCCGGGCAAGTGGGGTGATGGCAATCACGATTTTTGTGACGGGATTGTCAACTAACGCCTGGATGATCATCTTCATGCGTTTCCTGCAAGGAGCCTTTTCTGGTTATATCAATAACGCGACAGCCTTGATCGCCGGGGAAACGCCCCACCGTAAATCTGGCTGGGTCATGTCAACGATGATGACAGCTGGAGTTTCTGGAAACCTGATTGGTCCATTACTCGGGGGTGCACTTTCGGATAGTTTTGGTTATCGGATCCCCTTCTTTATTACTGGAGGCTTGATGTTTGTAACCTTCTTACTGACCATGTTCTTAGTCAAAGAGCATTTTACCCCAATTAAGAAGGAAGAAATGAAGCCGATGCAGGAACTCTTGCACTTAATTCCAAACGTCAAGATCATCTATGCGATGTTCATCACGACTTTAATCGTCCAAGCTTCCGTTATGAGTATTGATCCAATTGTTTCCCTCTACGTCCGGGACATGATTGGTAACCACAGTAACCTAGCCTTTATTGCGGGGGTGGTCGCCGCTACACCCGGGCTAGGGAACTTACTGTCGGCTTCAAAGGTTGGCCACGTCATGGACAGTGTGGGTCCGGAAAAAGTCTTGATGATTGGACTCCTAATTGCGACCTTGCTCTTTGTTCCAATGGCGTTGACCCATTCCCCATGGTGGTTGGCCTGCTGGCGTTTCATCCTCGGTCTTGCCAGTGCCGGATTGTTACCAGCAGCCCAAACAATCTTGACTTTAGACGTTCCTCAAGAAGCCTTTGGTCGGATCTTCTCCTATAATCAGTCTTTCCAGGCCGCCGGATCCGTCTTTGGTTCCCTCCTTGGATCAATTGTTTCCGGGATCTTCTCATACCCAATGGTCTTTTGGTTGACTGGCTTAACCCTTTTAATTAACCTAGTGATTGTCTTTGCTAACCGAACGAAAGCAATTGCTTAAAGAATAACCCCCTTCAGCAAATGGTGCTGGAGGGGGGCTTTAATTTGGGTGACTGGTAAATCATAATATTCTAAGAACTAGTGATATTACTTTTGTAGGGGGATGGAGGTATTGAAATAGTTGAAAAAAGTACAAAATAACATGCGTTGATTACAAGTTCGAATTCGCTCAAATATTGGTTAAAGAAATATTTTATTAAACTCTAGATACCAAAGGTACTCTATATAATACAATTAATTGATGATAAATAAACTAGAAACCATTCTCCGTCAGCAATTTTGATAATCTATTAATTATATATCTAAGTTCGTTAATGATGGCAATATGGCTAGAGATCAACTAGCAACACCCCCACTTGCGTAGGGAAAACAAGAAACAAATGCCGACTTATCAACCTTTTTAATTTTAACATTTTTTGTTTTTTCCATAAAGATCATCTTTTTTAACAAGCAAGATAAGATTTACATTAAAATGAAGCCTTCGCCATCCCAGTACAATCCCTTAAAGCGATCACTTCGTGTTCCACAGAACAAAAAACAGTGAATTATCGTAAATATCCAACCCTTAATTTTTAGCAATGATCATTGTTAAACCATCGATACCTTTCCGAAGGTCGGTTTTACCACAGATGAGGTAGGGGTAGTCCAATTAACTAACCGTAGTAATGATTTTTGCCGCTAATTCGGAATCGACTCCTTAAAAAAGGGTCAAGCGGATAGGTTTAACGTTTAATTCTATCGATCGATGAGATCGTTTCAGTGGTTTAGTAGCCGGTGT
>DHKFI23501__coassemble_780_pt1 | contig 16044 bp, 17 predicted proteins | sample DHKFI23501__metabat2_high_PE_018 | metagenome-assembled genome bin DHKFI23501 | reverse complement strand
CATAACCAGCAGGGCGAATTATTCATCCTGCCCCCAAAAATATTACACTAACAAAGCTGAGAAGGAATTTTGTGCCTTCCCAGCCTTATTCGTATCTCTGAAATTAACCCAGAAATTATCTTATACAAACATTGCCATTATAAGGACTGTTGCTAACCCAGCTAGAGCAAGCACACATGTTAAGGTTGTCCAAGCAATGAAGTTTTCTTTTAGCGATAAACCAAAGTATTCCTTAATCATCCAGAAACCAGCGTCGTTAACGTGACCACCAAAGACGGAACCCGCACCGACGGCAAGAACCATCAAGGCTGCCATCGTGGAGTTAGCCCCAAATTGGTGAGCCATTGGCGCAATTAAACCAGCAGCCGTCATAGCAGAAACGGTTGATGAACCTAAGGCAATCCGCAAAATGGCTGTAATTAACCAAGCGGCTACGATTGGAGACAAACTGGTGTGAGCAAATAAAGCGGAAACGTACTTGGAAATCCCTCCATCAACCAAAACTTGTTTGAAGGCACCCCCACCACCGATAATTAAGAGCATCATGGCAATTTGCTTAACGGAAGTGACCATTAAGTTGGAAATTTCTTCCATCTTCTTGTTCCGCATCAAGCCCATTGTAAAGACGGCGAACAGAAGCGAGATTAACATTGCGGCATCCGGTGCCCCAATAAATTGGATAAATTCATTAACGGGGTTACCCTTTGGCAAAATAAAGGAACAAATCGTTGCGACCGCGATCAAAATGACCGGTAACATCGCCGTTAAAACAGAAATTCCAAAACCAGGCGTTTCTTCAAGCTTAAATTCCTTGTATTCCCCTAAGACCGAGATGTCCATATTATTCCGGTAAACCTTTGGGTAGAACTTGTGTAAGCAGTAGTTGTATAGCGGACCGGCAACAATAATCGTTGGAATCGCTGCGATAATCCCAAGTAAAAGAACGTGGCCTAAGTTAGCCCCTAAGATATCTGTAATTGCCGTTGGCGCTGGGTGTGGTGGCAAGAATGCGTGGGTAACATTCAAAGTTGCCGCCATTGGAATCCCCAGATAAATCAATGGCATGTCCATTTCCCGGGCAATAATGAAGATAATTGGAAGAACAACGACCAAACCAACTTCAAAGAATAAGGCCAACCCAATGATAAAGGAAGCTAAAATTACGGCAACTTGGATCCAACGCCGCCCAAACTTTTCAATCAAAGTCGTAGCGATCCGATATCCACCACCAGAGTCGGAAACAAGTTGACCAGCATGGAACCAAAACCAAAGATGACAGCCAAGTGACCTAATTGACCCCCAATCCCAGTTTCAATCGTTGTTGGAATTTTGGCAATTGGAATTTGAAGCATTAAGGCAATTAAGAAGGATGTAACAACCAAGGAAACAAAGGTGTTCAGCTTCAACTTAATAATCATAAAGATTAAGAGAGCAACCCCAATTAAAACAATCAATAATGGCATTTTTTAATCCTCCTTTGATTTTTGTTTAGCCTGCAGTTGAGCAACAACTGAATAAGCTGGCGACAATAATTCTTCAACTTGCTTAAAAAGCGGTAAGTATTCTTGATAGGTTAGAACTACTTTAGGATTAGGATTATAACTTTCAATTGGCCCCATAAAGTCCTTTACGATTTCATAGTCTTTAACCAAGCCGAGGCTCTGCATCGCCATCGTAATTGCACCAAGGCAACCAGACTCAAATGATTCAGGAATATTGACAGTAACGTTTAAGATATCGGCCATCATTTGTTTCCAAACTGCTGACTGGGCAAATCCTCCCGTTGCGGTAACACTGGTTGGTTCACCAATCAAATCACGCACTGCCGCAAAAACAGTGGCGATGTTGAAGTTAATCCCTTCCATTACCGCCCGAAGCATGTCTGCCCGAGTATGAAGTGGCGTTAAACCAAAGAAGGAACCCCGAGCATTGGCATCCCAAAGTGGTGCCCGTTCTCCACCAAGGAAAGGATGGAAAATTAAGCCATGGGCTCCAGCTGGCGCACTTGCAATCACTTCATTAGCTAGGTCAAAAGCATTTCCACCGTTTTGTTTAACGGCTGAGTTATCCACGAGGTGTTCAACTGCCCATTGGAAAACGTCGCCCCCGTTATTAATCGGTCCCCCAACGACATACATTCCTTCATCAATGGCATAGCAGAAAAGACGCTCTTGGGGATCAATGACCGGCTTAGTCGTCGCAACCCGAACCGCTGCTGAAGTCCCAATCGTAATTGCAACCGTATCCGGCTTTAAGGCGCTAACCCCAAGGTTCGACAAGGCTCCATCAAAGGCCCCATAAACAAATGGCGTTGTAGCTGGAATTCCCATTTCTTGGGCAGCCGTTGGTACAAGGCCGTGGGCTTGACTAGTGCTCTTTACAATTTGAGGAAGTTGTTCTTTGCTAACTTTAGCAAGTGTCAAAGCTTCTTCATCCCAAGTACTCGTTTGTAAATTAAAGAGTCCCGTACAGGAGGCAATTGAGATATCAACTTTGAAGGTTTGGAATAACTCCCAGAATAAGTAGGACTTGATATCTGCTACATAGGTTGCCTTCGCCATCAATTCTGGTTGGGTCTGATTCAACCACATTAACTTCACCAAGGGTGACATCGGATGAATTGGTGTCCCAGTATGTGCAAATAAGGTTTTAGAAACTAATTGCCGCCGCAAATCCTCAGCGACCTTACTTGCCCGGGTATCAGCCCAGGTGATTGACCGGGTTAAAGGCTGATGATTTTCGTCTAATAAGATCAGACTTTGGTTTGCACTCGAAAATGATACCGCTAACAATTTTCCGGTTGTTAAATCAGCTTCTTGGGCGGCTTGTTTAATCACTTGCTTGACCGCTGAGACAATGACATCCGGATCTTGTTCTGCCATCCCACTCGCATCCCGGTATAAGGTATAGCCCGCTTTAAAACTTGCTAAGACTTTTGCTTTTTGATTATAGAGAACCGCCTTTGTTGACGTTGTTCCCACATCGACTCCAATTAAGTAATCCATGTTCCTCTCCTCTTTTGCAATCGCTTACGTTTATCGATACACCAAGTATTATCTACAAAAACAGGTGGTGTGTCAACCATAGATTCGTCATTATAGGGAAACGTTTCCCTAAAACGGTTACAAAAATTGCATGAGACCAACATTTTATGGAGGTTAAAATTTTTTTAAGATGCTGGAAAGAAACTAACAAGGCCACTAATTTGAAGGTTGGAACCTAGCCAACGCGATTTTGAGAGCATCTCTATTACTCAGATATCGTGGCAAGAAGCTGTAGCTGAATGGCAATCACTTCCCTAACGGTCGCACCAGCTTTACATGGATTCGCGGACGCCAAGCAAGTTGGCTAGCTCTCTTTAAGCACAGTTCTTATAGATAAGTCAGCCGGAGAAAATTTGCTTTGCAAATTTCACTCCGGCTGTTCCTTATCTTATAGGACCGTTTGAAAGCTTTCTTGCCGACTCACTTTTCAAAGCTGGGTCTCATCGTAAGCAAAAAGGCTCCACTAGGAATCTTACGATGATAAAAGTAAACAACCATGGAAGCTAACTTTAGTTAGATTCAAGGTTGTAGCTCTTATCTAGAGGAAGATTCCTTAATGGAGCCGGATTAGCCAAGCTGCTAACGATAATTTGGCTACAGTAGCCAAGTGGATATTGTCTGCTTTGAAGTCGGTACTACCCTACTTGGCCCTCGCAATGGTTCACGAACGACACCAGCTCACCGCAACTTAACCTTTATTAGTGGCCTTTTAGTTATATTTTAAGTCATCAACCAGTCATGCCAGAAGTGGCGAAATTGATGTTAGCGAACTACGTAAGCCTACATCAAGAGTGGGTTTTGAGACTCTTTTGAGGCTCTCCACCACGTTCCCTGGCTAATGGCTAGGATTTCCTCCCATCCTCAGTTTGTTTGTTCTTCTTTTTCGACTTCTTTTTTTACTTGCTGACGTAAATTGGCTAAGTACCAGGCATGGGCCATTGTTGCTCCCAAAAAGATAATTAAGCTAATCACAAAAATGATCCAGGCCTTAACCATCATTGCCGCTCCGGCCGCAAATATTCCCAGGTTCCCAATCGCATTGAGAATAATCACTCCGTCATATTTCATAGGATCACCTACTTTTGAATAATTTGGGTAGTGATAATCGCTAATTGTTGACTATTCGAGGTAGCATTATCTTTCAATAATTCTGGCAGAATCTTCTTCAAGAAATATTGAACACTAGCCATTTGCTTAAAGTTCATGATAGCTTCCAGGCTCGACTTATATATATCCATATAAACTGGTTCCGGATTGCCTTTTTGAATTTCACCAAAGGATTCATACATCAGGTCAACTTTATCAGCAACTGACAAAATCTTCCCTTCAAGTGAATTATCCTTGCCTTCACCTAGTCTCCGTTCATAAGCTGCCCGGTATTCAGCGGGAATTTCAGTTTGAATGAAGTTTTCCGTTAACGAACGATCGACTTTGGCTAACATTGATCGTAACTCCGGCGTCGCATACTTAACGGGCGTTTTAATATCACCAATGAATCGTTCCGTATAATCATGGTTAAGTGCTTTTTCGTATAGCGACCGCCAATCAATTTCGTTCCCTGCGGCTTCTTCAATATCTCCTAACATTTGAGCTGCTTGGGTCACCTTAAAAGAGTGCGCCGCCACATTGTGTTGTTCAAACTTAAAATAACCTGGTGCCCGGTTAATCATTTCCAAGTCACTTAAACTTTTTAAATATTCGTGCATCCCCATTTACTCTTCCCCATTTCTTTTGGTTATAAGAAAGCCGTCTCAAACTAGGAATCCTAGCCAGACGGCTTGCTTGATTAATTAATTTTAGAATTCAGCTAAGGCAGCTTCAAAATCAGCTAACTTTTGACTAGCTTCTTCTTCAGTTGCTGCGGAAGTTCCGATGTAGTACTTCAGCTTTGGTTCCGTTCCTGAAGGCCGGACCGCAATCCAAGTTTCATCATCGAGAACGTAACGTAAAACATTGGATTCTGGGATATCGAGTTTTTCAATCGTTCCGTCAGCCAAAGTCTTAGTTCCCTTTGCTAAGTCTTCTAAGGCCATCACCTTGTGACCCGCAAATTCCTTTGGTGATTCTTCCCGGAACTTCTTCATCAAAGCCTTGATCTTAGCTGGCCCATCAACCCCGGCGTAAACGTTAGCAATCGTCTTTTCCTTGAAGTAACCGTACTTCTTGAACAGTTCTTGAACCCCATCGTAGAGGGTCATTTGCCGGCTCCGGTAGTAAGCAGCCACTTCAGCCAACAAGGTTAAGGATTGGATAGCATCCTTATCACGAACAAATGGCTTAACTAGGTAACCATAACTTTCTTCGAATCCAAACATGAAGGTATGGTTGTGCTTAGTTTCATATTGGTGAATTTGATCAGCAATCCACTTGAACCCAGTTAAGACATTGATCATCTTAACTCCGTAGCTTTCCGCAATCTTAGCGGCAAAGTTAGTTGAGACAATTGACTTAACCGCAGCGGCATTTTCTGGCAAAGTCCCAGCTTGCTTGTGGGCTTCAAGAATGTAAGCCAACATCAAGGAAGCGATTTGGTTCCCAGTTAAAAGTTGGTATTCACCATTTGGTTGCCGAACGGCACAACCTAACCGGTCAGCATCCGGGTCAGTTGCAATCAAAACGTCAGCATCAACTTGCTTACCGAGGGCAATTGAACGGGTAAAGGCTTCCGCAAATTCAGGATTTGGATTCTTTAAACCTGGGAAATCACCATTTGGTTGGGCTTCAGTTGGTTCAATCACGAAGTTAACAAACCCTGCTTGCCGCAAAGCCCGTTCGCCAAGCATCCGTCCCGTCCCGCAAAGTGGGGAAAAGACAAACTTCATGTCCCGGCCATATTCCTTAGCAAGTTCGTTGTTAATCGTAACGGCCTTAGCTTCTTCAAGGTAAGCATGGTCAACATCTTCACCCATCAAAGTTTCAAGACCATTATTTAGCATCGCTTGTTCATCGGCTAATTCAATGTCAAAGATATCGTCAATTTGGCGAATGTAAGTCGTCATTTGGTCAGATTCTTTTGGTGGTAATTGCCCCCCATCTTCCCCGTAAATCTTGTAACCATTGTATTCCTTAGGGTTGTGGGAAGCCGTAATCATAATCCCAGCGTAAGCATGGTTGTAACGAACCGCAAAGGATAATTCTGGCGTTGGCCGTACGTTATCATAAATGAAAACAGGAATTTGGTGCGCTCCAAGTACCCGAGCACAATCATGCGCAAATTCAGCGGAATGATGCCGAGAGTCATAACCAATCGCAACCCCGCGTTGCTTCGTTTCGTCACCAAGTGATTCCATCAAAGCAGCCAAACCCGCCGTTGCTTGGCGAACCGTGTAAATGTTCATCCGGTTAGTCCCTGGACCCATTAAGCCCCGCATCCCAGCGGTCCCAAACGAAAGTGGACCGTAGAAAGCATCTTCCTTTTCTTCGTCCGTCATTGTCGTTAATTCTTGCTTTAAATCAGCAACCAAACGTGGTTCATCTACCCAAGCTTGGTAAGTTTCCTTCCAACTCAAAGAAACATCTCCTATCTAAAAGTCGATTTATCAATTCTCACAATTCATAGTATACCGCATGGCTAATTGTGTGAAAATACACGAATTCAAGATTGTTGAAGAAAATAAGCAATCCCATCATTTTCATTATCTGGAAGAACTGCTTTAGCAATCGCTTTAAGGGCTGGCTTAGCATTGGCAACCACTAATGGCATCCCCGCTGCTTTCAACATTGGTAAATCATTTAAATCATCGCCAACCGCAACAATTTCACGCCTTGAAATTCCTTGATCCAGTAAATACTGAATCGCTTGGGCTTTGTTAACACCAGGGGCGGTTATGACAAGGTAGCCGTCACCCGAATTTGCCAGAGTTAAGCTTGGCAATTGTTCATGGATTTGCTTTTGAACGTGCTCAAATTGCTCTGGGTCTGGAATCTGAACTAAAAAGTCATCAATCGTGGCTGGCGGTAATTGCGAAGCGTAGTGGACTTCAATCCCGGTATAATCAATTTCCATTTGAACTTGGGGTGTCCATTCGGTTGACCAAAATTTATCGTCGGTAACCCACTGAAGGGGAAGTTTCAGTTGTTCATGAACCAATTGAAATAATCGTCGAGCTAATTTACTGGGAACCGATCGCCGTTGAAGAATCCTTATCTGACCAGCTTGATACTCAAAAATAATCGCCCCATTCAAAGCTAATTGCGGACCCGTCAATTTCAAATCTATAATTAGATCAAGCATTTGACTAGGCATCCGAGCGGAAGCTAAGAGCACCTGCCAATCACTTTGACGGATCACCTTTTTTGTTAGCTCCGAAACTTTACCTTTTTCGTTTAACAAAGTGTGGTCTAAATCACTAATTAAATATGGCATTTTTCTCATCCTAAAAAATACAAGAAAAGAGTGAACCGATGCCCAATTGCGTTCGGATTCCACTCTCCTTTTACTGATATTTTAGATAATCATTTGCGCTTAAAAGCTAGCACTCGAGATAAGTAAGACCGCCTTGAGACTAGCTAACGCCAGTTTTTACGATTCTTTTCTCTTATCATCGTGTAATTACGGGTAGAGATTTTTAATCTTCCAAATACTTATACACTTGTTGGCCGGCGATGGCACCGTCACCAACGGCAGTTGCGACTTGACGAAGAACGGTATTCCGAACGTCACCAACGGCAAAGATACCAGGAATCTTCGTAGCCATCTTTTCGTCGGTTTCAACCCAGCCCTTTTCGTTAAGGATGCCAAGATCCTTAAATGGTTCGGTCATTGGAACATTCCCAACGTAGATAAAGACCCCGTCAGCAGCGATTTCTCCAGTTTCACCAGTTTGATTATTAATGGTCTTAACTCCGGTTACCGCCATTTGATCCCCAAGAATTTCCGTGACACTCGTGTTGTAAACAAATTCCATCTTTGGGTTCTTAAAGGCTTTATCTTGCACAATTGGTTGAGCCCGCAACTTATCACGCCGAACAAGAACCGTTACTTTGGCGGCTAGTTGCGTTAAAAACGCCCCTTCTTCAACAGCAGAGTCACCCCCACCGACAACAATCAAGTTCTTTCCCTTAAAGAAGGCCCCATCACAAACTGCACAGTAAGAAACCCCCCGGCCAGAAAATTCACTTTCTCCTGGAACGCCAAGTTTCCGTTGATCAGAACCAGTGGCGATGACCAAGGCCTTCGCCGTGAAAGTTTCACCCATATCAGTTGTAACTTGCTTTGTGTCACCAACTAATTCGACCTTTTCAACAGCTCCGTACGCGTAGTCAGCTCCAAATTGAGTTGCCCCTTCATACATTTGCTTAGCCAAGTCTGGCCCTTGCACTGACTTAAAACCAGTGTAGTTTTCAATTTCTGAAGTATTATTTAGGTTTCCACCGTAGATCCCCCGATCGAGCATTAAAACGGAAAGATCTGCCCGGGAAGCGTACATAGCGGCCGTCATCCCACCAGGACCAGCGCCAATCACAATTACATCATAGTTGGTTTTCTTTTCTTCACTCATTCTGATGCGCTCCTTTAATTTCTCTAAGTATTATCGTAATGATACTTGCTTTTTAGCTTTCTGTCCATCATCTTGCTTACTTTTAGTACCCAACCTTCTTGCACTACCATGTTATGGTAATCAAGATAAATTAGGTCCAGGAAAGACGAATATCTTTACCTATCGTCCAAAAGCAATGCCGTTTATTATCGTTCCACTGTTATAACCATTTCCGGGATTAGACCGTAAATTAAACGAATTTTAAATTTTGTCTTGCTTTTTTCTGGACAATCATGTATATTCTTTCTGCCTTAATAGTAATAATTACTATTTGAATGGAATTTAGGAGGGATTTTTTCATGTCCAAAAAAATTACACTCGGAATAATTAGCTTTTACCTTATCATCCTAGGAGCACTATTTTACTTTCATCATCAACAAGTAACAGATGCCAAACAGCCCCCTATTCGGGTCGCTACAAGTCTGAACTTTTATGGTGAAGTTGCTTCAGCCGTTGCAGGAAAACATGGACAGGTTACATCGATCATCAATAGTGAAGCAACCGATCCCCATGATTTCAAAGCAACAACCAAGGAAGCAAAAGAAGTTAGCCAAGCTAATGTTATTATTGAAAACGGTCTCGGTTATGATGGATGGCTAACTAAATTAGTCAAATCGGCGGGAAAAGAAAAGCAACAAATTGTAGTTGGTACAACGGTAGCCAAAAAGAAAATGGGTGCAAACGAACACGTCTGGTACCAACCTCAAACCATGGCTAAGCTCGCCGATGTCCTGGCCCAACGATTTGGTCAACTTGATCCCGCACACAAAGCCGAATTTAAACAAAACGCCCAGGCCTACCAAAAGAAGCTTAACAAGTTGGACAAAGTTATCCAAGCTAGCAAGCAAAAGGTTAAAGCAAATAATAGCCGCGTGGACGTAAGTGAACCAGTTTTTAATTATGCCTTAGCTAACTTGGGTTACCAGATCAATAACCACCACTTCGCTAAAGCGATTGAAGATGGGACTGACCCTTCCCCAAAGGATATTCAAGAAATGAAAGCAGATATGCAAAACCATCGGATTACTTTTTTTGTTAACAACCCCCAAGAAAGCAGTCCTGTTATTAAAAATCTGCTTAAAACCGCTAAAGAAAACGACATTCCCGTCCTCAACGTAACCGAAACCAAACCCGATGGCAAAACTTACGTCCAATGGATGCTAGATCAATATCAAGCACTGGCAATGATTCAAGAAGAGCAATAAAATAAAACCTCCTAGTGAGCCTAACAACTCATTAGGAGGTTATTCATATTTTAAGCAAAGTGTTCCTTCACAACTTCATCCGCAATCTTAGCGTAGTGATCTAAGAAGCCAGCGTATTCATCATCGTAAAGGTAATCCCTATCCGCTTCTGGATCTTGGGAGGTTAAAATCTTTGGTCCATCTTCAGTAATTACCAAGGTATGTTCATATTGGCAAGAAAGACCACCATCGGCCGTCTTAGCTAACCAACCACTTGGATCAGAAGTATCAGCCTTCCAAGTTCCAGTATTAATCATGGGTTCAACCGTGATTGTCATCCCCTTACGAAGCCGGATCCCGTGACCAGCTTCACCGTAGTGGGGAACCATTGGATCTTCGTGCATCGTTGGTCCAATCCCGTGACCAACAAATTCACGCACGTCTCCGTAACCATTTTCATCTTCAGTGTAATGTTGGATAACAGCTCCAATATCACCAATTCGGTTACCAACCTTACATTGATCAATTCCCATGTAGAGAGACTTTTTGGTAACGTCCATTAGCTTAGCAACTTCTGGCGTCGCCTTGCCAACTACGTACGACCAGCAAGAATCGGAAAAAGCACCATCAAGGTTTACAACCGTATCGACCTTAACTAAGTCACCTTCCTTTAGGATTAACTTTCTCCGTGGAAAACCATGACAAATTTCATCGTTGATACTTACGCAGGTAGCGTACTTGTAACCTTCAAAACCAATTTGAGCCGCAATGGCACCAGCAGCTTTAAAGTACTTCCGGGCAAATTCTTCAATTACCCAACTTGAAATGCCAGGTTTGATAATTTGGCGAATTCCAAGATGCATCCCAGCTAAAACGGCCCCGGACTTTTCCATCGCACGGATTTCCCGTGGTGACTTTAAACTAATCATTCCGTTCATTAACTCCTTACATTAAAAAATCTCACTCTCCAGTATATCACCAGTTTGGGACTTAAGAGTGTGATATACTGTATTTTGATTATTATTGAGAAAATAGGTGAAAAAAATGACGAAAGCAGTTGTAGTTTACGCAACCATTACTGGAAACAACGAAGACGTTGCTGACTTGGTAACTGACGCTTTGGAAAACCTCGGCGTCGAAGTGGACGAAAAAGAAATTACCATGGCTGATGTTGCTGATTTTGACGACGCTGATATCTGTGTCGTTTGCCCATACACTTATGATGAAGGAGCCTTACCAGAAGAAGGGTTAGACTTCTATGATGACTTACGGGAAGCCGACTTGAAGGGTAAGATTTACGGAGTTGCTGGCTCTGGTGATACTTTCTACGCCGATGATTACTGCCGGGCTGTTGACGATTTTGGTCAAGCCTTTGAAGACGCTAACGCTACCAAGGGAGCTGAAAACCTCCACATTGATTTAGCCCCTGAAGCTGACGACGTGAAGGCGATTGATGCTTTCGCTGCCGAATTAGTTAAGCAAGCCGAAAAATAGGTGGAGTCGTTTATGCAAGCTCTTTGGCAAAAGTATAAATCGGTCATTGCTTACCTCTTTTGGGGTGTTGTAACCACGATCGTTAACCTAGCTTCATACCAATGGTTAAGCACTGGCCTTCACTGGAACTTTGAAATTGCGACCGTTATCGCTTGGCTCCTTTCGGTTTTGGTTGCCTACTTTACCAACAAGGTTTGGGTATTTGGCTCCCACTACACGACTGTTAAAGCCTTCTTTGTTGAATTAATCCAATTTTTCTTCTACCGAGGACTCACTCTCCTACTTGACATGTTAATCGTCTACGTTGGGGTTTCACTATTAGGTTTCCGGTCACCACTTGGCCAGTTTATCGTTAAGGTAATTGATAACGTCCTCGTTGTCATTGCCAACTACGTCTTCTCTAAATGGCTGATTTTCAAGTCAAATGAGGGAATGATGAAAAAATGACGACTATACTAAGATCAAAAGAACGAGGCTGGGAAGAGACTTGTGTTTCTTCCCAGCCTTTTTCGTACCTCCGAATATTACACAGAAACTACAATCGAGGCATTATCCTACTTGGCCTTGTGTGGGCTCACAAACGCCAAGCAAGTTGGCTAGTTCGAGCCAAACCACGACCTCAATTTTGCATCGCCAAATATTTCTCCCTACCTCAATCAACAAATCGTTTCTTCAATTCCGCAACAATCCGCTCGGCTGCGTGACCATCCCCGAAAATATCAGCACTTTCACTCACCATAGTCCGGTAAAGGTGCTTGTCATTTAAAAGATCGAATACTGCTTGTTGAATACTGGTTGGATCGGTCCCCACAATTTTGGTTGTTTGGGCAAATAAGGCTTCGGGACGTTCGGTATTTTGGCGAAGTAATAGGACTGGACGATGGAAAACGGTGGCTTCTTCAACCGTCCCCGCTGAGTCAGTCAAAATCAGATAGCTCCGCGCCGCAGTATTAATAAAATCTCCCAAGGTCATTAGCGGCATTAAATGGATCCGCTGATGGTTGGCTAATAGCTGTTCTGCTAGCGAAAAGCTTTGGAAATCAACTGGCAATGGGCAGATTAACTCCACATCGGGATTTGTTTCGACAATATCGCGCACTGTCCGAAGCACCCGTTCCATTGGGAGGCCTGTATTTTCCACCCGCCCCATGGTTAACAAAATTATCCGGCAATGATCCGGTAATCCTGCTAATAGCGCACTGGCGTATTGCGGATCATATTCGTTTTGAACCACGTCAACGATTGGATTCCCCGTTACCACAACTTGGGCTTCTTCTTGGTGTTCAAACAGCAGATTCTCTTTTGCAGCTTCAGTTGGGGCAAAATAAAGATCGGCCAACGCATCAGTAAGTTGTCGATGCATTTCATCCGGAAATGGTTCGTGCTTATCAAAGGTCCGCAAACCAGCTTCAATGTGGGCAACTGGTAAATGACAATAAAAGGCACTCAAACTAGCGGCCAAAGTTGCAATTGTATCTCCTAAAGTTAACATGATATCTGGCTGGGCCGCATTAATCACTGTCTGAAGATTATGCAATAAGCGACTTAGTTCATCCAACTGTCCCCGTTCATTTACCGGATCGACATTGAGTTCAAAATCAGGTTTTAAACCAAAGTATGCTAAAACGGAGTGGAGTTGCTGATATCTTTGCGAAGCAACCACCACCACTGGTTCAAAATTAACTTGATCAGCTTGCATCGCCTTAATCACAGGTGCAAATTTAATGACTCCCGCCCGAGTACTGAGGGGGATCATCACTTTTAAATTGGCCATTTCCCCCTCCTTTTAGGGTTAAACTAAACTACTTCTTCTTGGTCTCAATTGGTTTTGTTTCCCTCGGGGCATACAACTCCGCCACCCGGTTGACCATCGTTAAGAAATTATCAGCATCCAAACTAGCCCGTCCAATTAGAACGCCATCAATATCACGTTTATCCATGATCTTTTGGATGTTATCGGGGTTAACACTCCCACCATACAGGATTCGAATCTTGTCGGCCACTTCATAAGAGTAAGTATCAGCGATGCTTTGGCGAATTAATCGGCATCCTTCTTCCGCAAGGGTCGGATTAGCATGTTGACCAACCCCAACGGCCCAACTTGGTTCATAGGAAATGATCACATTTTTAACCTGGTCAAAGGAAACCCCGTGCAAAACGTTCATTAGTTGGGCAAAAACATAATGAACTTCACCGTTAAATTCTTTTTGGACCATCGTTTCATCGGTACAGATAATCGGCGTCATTCCGGCTTGTAAAACAGCGGTAACTTTTTTGGCCACCAGGTCATTATCTTCATGGAAGATCGTCCGCCGCTCAATGTGGCCGCACATTACATACTTAACTCCGGCTGCCGCAAGAGCCCGAGGACTTACTTCACCCGTGAAGGGTCCAGAAAATTGGTCATAAGAATTTTGCGCGATGATTCCTAAATTAATCCCTTTCGTCTGTTGGACCATCGGGTATAAGGCCAAAAAGTGCGCCGCAAGCCCACAAGTTACGACCTCTTCACTTGGTAAGCGCCGCTTAACTTCTTCGACAAATTGTAAAGCTTCATCAACCGTCTTATGCATTTTCCAGTTTGCCGCAATAAAAGGCTTTCGCATGTTAGATCCTCCATTTTAGATAAATTGATTTTAATTTTCATAGCTTAAGTGTATCATATTACTATTACCTTTGAATCAATTTTGCAATCGTTTCCAGGAAAACTATAAAAATGTCTAAGTTAGGAAGTGACCCCGATGCAGTTTCGACGGTTAATCTCGCTTTTATTTTACTTAATCTTACTTGTGGGCGGGATGCATTTTTATCAAACCAACTCAAATTTCCAAACTCGAGTTAATATCGGGATCGCCGCCGTTAAGGATTACATCAATCGCTTCCAAGCAAGCTTTGATGATCCTTCAACCACCAAAACGACTAAACAAACTACGAAAGCAACTACAAAAACCGACAGTGATACCAACGGTCGGTGGACAAGCGCTAAAGCAACCATCTACCTTGATTTTCAAAATCAGTCCCTGGATAGCGCCATGCGCGAAGCCATTAATGCCTGGAACGCTACCGGTGCTTTCACCTTTCAAATCGTGAATAATAAAAAATCAGCTAATTTAATTGCGACCACCATGCAAAATAATCAAGACCAAGCTGCGGGGTTAACCGATATGTCCGTTAATACTGCCACCGGCTACTTCACCGATGGGCACGTTTATTTAAACACCGCCTACCTTTTGAACCCGGAGTACGGTTATACTCACGAACGGATCGTTAACACTGCTGAGCACGAACTCGGCCACGCCATTGGGCTCAGCCATACTAATCAAATTTCAGTGATGCAACCGGCTGGCTCCAACTACGGCATTCAACAACTTGACATTACCGCCGTCCAACAATTGTATGCTAAGGCACCAACTACTAGCACTAAGCAAACGACGGTAAATGACAATTAAGAAGTAAGTCAGTGTGAACTATTAAGTAGTCTTGTAAAAAGAAAAAGCGGAGTAAATTCGATCCACGAACTTTACTCCGCTTAATTTATTTATAAGAAACAGACTTGGAGTATGCTAACCAACTTAGCTTACTTTCTACCCTCTTTACATATTCTAGTGAGTCAGTTTTAAACTAAACTTCAACTCATTAACCGGGTGGCAATCCCGGGTGTAGTATTGGACTTCAAAAGTATTTGAGGTAACTTCGACTGTTGCGAAAGTCCCCCCTAAACGGGTATATTCTCCCCGCGGTTGGCTAATACTTCCTGGATTGATGAAAAGGGTTCCCTTAACTACTTCGCATCCTAATTGGTGAGTGTGACCGAAACCCATGATCAAAGCTTGCTTTTCTCTGGCAAGCATCAATAATGGTGTCAAGCTAGTATTGACTTGATACTTATGCCCGTGGGTAATTACCACTTTGCCAGCTGGAAATTCTTTTTGAACAATCGAGGGATAAGTAAATCCCCAATCAGTATTGCCAATCACCGTTTGGTAAGGAGCCATCACTGGGTCATTGCTTGGCAAATTTGAATCCCCGCAATGAAAAAAGGCATCCACTTTTCCTTCAAAGTGATCATGAATGGTTTGTAGGATTTGGGCATCCCCGTGATTATCGCTAACTAATAAGACTTTCATTAATCTTCCCACCAATTATTAAAGTTTTCCATGAACTGACGGAGGGCCCGCCCTCGATGGCTAATTGCATTCTTTTGGTCAGCGGTCAAGTTCCCCATCGAAGTGCCAAGTTCGTCGACGTAAAATAATGGGTCATAGCCAAAGCCATGGGTTCCAGTTAATTCCATTAAGATGTGGCCTTTAACTTCCCCATTTGCGACTAACTTAGTTCCATCTGGTTTCATCCCCACAATCGTTGTGTGGAAATGAGCCGTCCGCTTTTCGGGCGCCACATCCGCTAATTCACGAAGAAGCTTAGCATTATTAGCCGCGTCATCGTGATCACCAGCGTACCGGGCCGAATGGACACCTGGAGCTCCATTTAACGCATCCACTACTAGTCCCGAATCATCAGCCAGTACCGGGAGCCCTAATTGTTGACAAGCGGTTTGGGCTTTAATCGTGGCATTTTCTTCAAATGTTGTCCCATTTTCATCAATCGCAAACGCCGGAAAATCAGCCAAAGTTTTTACTTCAATTCCTTTTGGGGTCAACATTTCACTAAATTCCCGAGCTTTTCCCGGATTCTTAGTTGCAATTACAATCGTTGCCATTTAAATCCCTCCTCGTATATTAAAAATAATCCTTTTGTTTTTTGTGACATTACAACTTGCTT
>DHKFI23501__coassemble_778_pt1 | contig 16198 bp, 12 predicted proteins | sample DHKFI23501__metabat2_high_PE_018 | metagenome-assembled genome bin DHKFI23501 | reverse complement strand
CTAACCTTGTTAGGCTTTTTTTGTTAAATGTTACGAACTAGCAAATCGCGTAGTTTTCATCTTGATTATTAAAGGAGGTTTATATGGCTTACCAAAAGAACTTTACAACTACTTATACCATCAACGGGCATGAGTACACCGTAATAGCACCAGCTCTTTTTGACAGAACTGATTCCAGATAAGGAACTGGATGATCAAGCTGCCGAAATAGCTCGTCAACAATATCGTGATGAGATGGGACTGTTATCACCTCAAGAGTTAAAGCAATATCGTGCTAAAGTAGGGCTATCGCAACGGAATTTAGCTGAATTGACTGGATTAAGTTGCGCTTTACGAAGCTAGTGCATTTCCAACTGAGGCTAATAATAGGTTGCTGAAATCACTCATTGCTAATGATGATGTGCTTCGACAATATATTGATGATGGGAAAATTTTTTAGGAGAATAAAAAAAGACACCGCCGAAGCGATGCCTTTTGAATGAAGCGGGTAACGAGAATCGAACTCGCGACTTAACCTTGGGAAGGTTATGTTTTACCACTGAACTATACCCGCATTGGTGAATAACTCAACTCATTTATAATAGCATGTTCAGCGGTATTTGACCATAGTTTTTTTAAATTATTAATTTAATGTCACTTCACCAGCTACGTCGGTCGCAAAGAATGCCTTCACTTGGGAGATATCCATCCCCTGACCAAGCGCCCACATTAACTTAGTAATCGCACTTTCTGAAGTCATATCATGGGCACTAATCGCCCCTTCCAAAAGGGCTTGGCGACCAACTTCGTACTTGGTGAGGTCACTCCGTTCGTATAAACATTGGCTGGCAGCGACAACCGGGATGTTTTGCCGGCTTAATTGGCCAATTACTGCAGCCACGTTCCGGCGAATGAAGGTCATCCCCCCAAGGCCATAGCCTTCAATCACGAAACCGTGACAACCATTTTGGGCCATCCCCAACATAATTTGGGGATCAAAGCCGGGGAAGAGCTTAATTAAAGAAACATTTAAGTCCAACTTAGTATTGAGCTGGCAAGGTTCATTACTAATTTCCCGGTGGGTCCGAATGTTAAGACCATCTGATGTAACTTCGGCAACCGGCGGGAAATTGACACTTTCAAAGGCGTCAAAGTCCGTTGTCCGCACCTTAACCGCTCGGCAACCACGCATCACTTTACCGTTAAAGGCCAGGTAAATTCCGGGTTGGAGTTTAGCGGCGGCGGTAAAGGCCAAGGTTAAGTTCCGGGGAGCGTCACTTAAAAGGACGTTCATTGGAACCTGGCTCCCGGTTAGGACAACGGGAATGTCAATGTTTTGCAACATAAAGGTCAACATCGCCGCTGTATAAGCCATCGTATCGGTTCCGTGGGAGATCACGATTCCATCATAATCCTGGCGGAATTGGTAAACATCTTCTGCCATCAAGCGCCATTCTTCTGGTTGGATGTTGGAGGAATCTAAAGCTAAGATGTCCTTAACATCGATTTCATAGGGAAGGTTATGGAGGGTTTGGACTAAATCTTCACCAGATTCACCAGGGGTTAAGCCCGTATTGGAAGCGACTGAGGCAATCGTCCCCCCAGTGGACAGTAAAAGAAGTTTTTTTGTGGCCATGAATTCACCTGCTTTTTAATTTTATTTTCATTATACGATCCCGGTGAGGAAGGTCAAGCCAGGTGATTAGCTGGAGCTAAAAAAGTTCAAAAAGTCCTTGACGAAGAAAATAAACTTGAGTAAAATAATGGCAATTAAATTAGAAAACGCTGAGAAAAGATGAGTAAGTTTGAAAGCCTGTTAAGCGAGCTGGGGATGGTGCAAGCCAGCGAGGCGGCAGAACTGAAGATGGTCTTGGAGCGAAACGGTAAATGAGTTTTAATTTACCGCGGTTGGCACTCGATACCGTGGCCGGGTATGTAAGTACCTGTTGAGGGTTTGATTGTGAAATTAAGCCAAAGTTGGGTGGTAACACGCGCCGAGCGTCCCAGAGAATCAGAGATGGTTTTCTGGGATTTTTTATTTTCAGCGAAATTTAGGGGGTATTAATGATGAAACGACGGAAACAAACCAAATGGTGGTGGCTTTTAGCGATTGTGCTCGTGGTTGTAGTTGGCGCTGGTTTAAACTGGGGAGTCAAAGGCGGCAGTCAAAGTAAACAAACCATTACGGTCGGTTCTTTAGGAGCAGACGTGAAGGTTTGGCAACACATCGCTGATAGTCCAGCGGCCAAGAAAGCCGGCTTAAAGATTAAGGTCAAGTCCTTTACTGATCCGGTTCAACTAAACCGGGGGACCGCGGATGGCGAAGTTGATGTGAACGCCTTTCAGTCCTGGGCTTACCTGCAAAACTTTAATCAGGATAGCAAGCAAAAGTTAGTTGCATTCGGCACGACGTATCTGGAACCAATGGGGATTTACTCCAAGAAGTACAAGAGCGTTAAGGATCTCCCAGAGGGAGCCACGATTGCGATCGCTAACAACCCGGCCAATACTGCTCGGGGCTTGAAACTTTTGCAAAGTGCCGGCTTGATTACCTTGAAAAAGAGCTTTACGGCCACGAGTGGGACCAACGAAATTGCCTCAAATCCTCACCACTTCACCTTTAAGGAAATCGATGACACCACTGGTCCCCGGGTCATTAACTCCGTCGACGCCGTTTTGATCGGAAATACAATTGCTTTGGAAGGCCACCTAAACGTCTTGAAGGATTCTATTTATCATGAAAAGGTTGATCAAAGTACTAAGGATAATGTTAACGTCCTCGCTACGGCCAAGAAGAACGCTAACAACGACGCTTACAAGAAACTAGTTAAGCTTTACCACTCCAAGGACACCCAAGACTACATTGCTAAGCAATTCAAGGGAACTAAGGTTGAAGTTAACAAGCCGATTTCGTATTTGGAAAAGTAAATCTATGTACGTTTGAATAGTTTTACCAACTTTTAAATGAAATGGTAAAGCTATTTTTAATTTGAAAAAGCACTTAACTGGATACGAAGTTAGTAGCACCCCCAGAATTGTAGATGCTTTAGATCTGATACACATCGGAACAAATTTCTACAAGAATTATTTTGAGTTATTCTAGGCATCGTTGTGTGCTGGGTTTGGTGCTCCAGATAAGAATTCGCTAGTTTTCACGGTCGGTTTGTTCCTATCATCATCCCAAACCTGGCAAAGCCTTTTATATAATCTAGCTCCACTTATGGAATTGGTACTCTAGACAAGTACGCAGCCTTGAATCTGACTTCGCCAATTCAGCGGCGGTAGTGCTTATCACCGTACCATTCCGGGTGGAGCTTTTTAAATTTTGTGAACAATTCCTCAAAAGCTGTCAATTTGGGTGAAAAAGAAACTGTGAAATTTGGCTAAAATGACCTAAGGGAATTACCTAAATTTTGGTTGAAATGGTTCCTGATTGGCCCGATCTTATCGTTAATTCGCAAATAAAACCGCTTTAAATTAATGATTGATAACTATCAAATAAAAAATATTTATGGTTCCATAAATATTCCAAATTTAAATAAACATCTTGAAAATTTCTTCACAATATAGGAAAATGAGAAGGATGAATTAGACGTGTGATCGGAAAGGAAGTTACGACATGAAAAAGTATATTGCGATTCCTGGTACTAACCGGGCCGGATCTACCAACCGTCGGCTGTTACAATTTATTAAGGAACACTTTAAGGACCAAGCGGATATCGAATTAATGGAAATTGGCGGCCTACCAGTTTTCTACAAGACGCCGGATCGCTCTTTGCCAGCAGAAGTGCCAGCCATGGCCAAGAAGATTGAAGAAGCAGATGGGGTTTTAATCTCCACGCCGGAATATGACCACGGGGTCCCAGCTGTTTTGATGAACGCCTTAAGCTGGTTATCATACGGGGTGCACCCCTTCGCTGATAAGCCAGTGATGATTACGGGGGCTTCTTATGGGATGCTCGGGACTTCTCGCGCTCAAGCGATGTTACGACAGATACTGGACGCTCCAGAATTAAGTGCGCGGATTATGCCAAGTTCTGAATACATGGTGGGGCACTCCCTCCAAGCTTTCGATGAAAACGGCAATTTGAAGGAAGAAAACTTAGTTGATCGTTTGGATGGCTTATTCAACGACTTTGAAACTTTCGTTGATGTCAACAAGAACTTGGTTTACAACCGGGAACACGCAATGAATGATATCCGCAAGACGGATTTGAAGAATAAGTAATACGAGGAGGATACACGCATGAAGTTAGTGGGGATTGTCGGCTCAATCGCTGAAGAATCATACAACCAAAAATTAATGATGTTTATCGCTAACCGGTTTAACAATTTGGCTGATATTGAAATCTTAAGCCTTAAAGATGTGCCGATGTTTAGCGAAGATAATGACCAAACCAACAGTATGGCGGTTCAATACCTCAAGCACCGGATTGAAGGGGCTGACGGGGTAATTATGGTTACTCCAGAACACAACCACACCACTACGGCGGTTTTGAAGTCGACCATTGAATGGCTCTCATACAAGATCCACCCATTGCAAGACAAGCCAGTGTTGATTTTGGGGGCATCCTACTTTACGCAAGGTTCTTCCCGGGCTCAATTAGATTTACGAGAAATCTTGGAAGCCCCTGGGGTTAACGCTTTGGTAATGCCGGGAAACGAATTCCTATTGGGAAATGTTCGGGATGCTTTTGATGCAGACGATAACTTAAAGGATGGCCGGACAGTTAAGTTCTTAGGGAACATCTTGGAACAATTTACCAAGTGGGTTTCCGTTTTGAAGGCTTTGAAGGGCCCTGAAGCACCAGATGCTTGGAAAAATGAAGATTTAACGGCTTCTGGAAAGACCGATACTACTATCGAAGGGGTCGATATGGACGATCCAAAGTGGGTTGAAAAGGCTAGTGAACTTAAGCACGCTGCTTCCGGTAAGGACTACGTTAAGTTAGACTCTGGGGTGTTGACCGTTGACCAAATTAACTGGTTATTGAAATCAATTCCGGCCGAGTTAACTTATGTGGATGATAATAACCAATTCATCTACTACAATCACAAAAATCCAGCCACGAAGATGTTTGCTAAGCGCCGTCCAGATCAAACTGGGAATCCATTGAGTATGGTGCACCCAGATATTCGTAACGTCCATGATCACGTTAAGCAAGTGGTACACACTTTGCGGACTGGAAAGATGGACATGTTCCAATTAGCAGAACCAATTGACCGCAAAAACGTTAAGTGGGTAGTTAATAACTATCAAGCCATTCACGATGAAGATGGTAACTACCGTGGAATTAACGAAATTGTCTTAGACTTCTGGCCAATTGTTCAAAAGTATCTTGAGATGACGGGACAAAAGTTAGTTGACGATCCCGATAACAAGGTTGATACTGGTGCTTCTGCTTCGGTTAAGGAAGATGATCAGCCAGCAGTATCAGCGCAGCCAACCGCAGATACCGGGGCCTCGGCTTCTGTGAGTGAAGACACGACCCCAGATGAAACTGAAACCCCAGTTGTAGCGCCGATGGCAAAATCAGCTGCTCCAATGGCTGATACTGGTGCTTCGGCCTCTGTTGAAGCTGACGATGCGCCAATGCCAGAAGCTGACACAACGGCAAGTGTTAGTGTGAGCGATAACTAATTAGGGCCCCTTTCTAGCTGGCTTAAATTCGATAGTGATAAGGCCTGAAAACGTTGAGGGGACTTAAAGGCCGAATAAGTTATCAGAAAGGCTGGCGGGAAGGCCGTGGAAACCAAGCTAAAACTATGAACTAACGACTTTTTACCCAGACGGGTAGAGAGCCGTTTTTTATTTTCAAGGGATGGCTTGGCTTCTGGCAAATAGTAATTGGAAAAATGATAACTTTCGCCACATTTTAAGTAGCTGGCGATTGACTACCCCAAGCGATTGGAAATAATGATGTGTTTTGGTTTTTCTAATCTTTTTCTTATCTTTTTAATCAAAATGATTGACAAATGAGAAAATTCTAATTATGATAGTAACAATCAATTTGGTTATGCAGTGATCGACACAATGAGAGAACGAGTAACGTTACTTGGACTGAAAAGAGAAGCTCGGGTTGGTGGAACGGGTTGAGACCAGTATCGTGAAGATCAGTCTTGAGTGCCCGGGTTCCATCCCTTATCGTGGTAATGAGAATTGGAAACTTCCAGTTAAACTAAGGTGGTACCACGGCTTCGTCGTCCTTGCAAACAACTCGTTTGTGAGGACTTTTTTTAACCAGATTGAGAAAATACATAATTAGGGTAATTCAGAAAGGATGATCATAATGGCTAAAGCAAAAGCATCTGAATTAGATTGGAACAAATTAGGATTTGGTTATCGGGACTTGCCTTATCGTTGGCAAGATGAGTATGTAGACGGCCATTGGCTTGGTGGCGGCTTAACTGCTGATTCTAACATGGTTTTAAATGAAGCCGCCCAAGTGCTTCACTACGGTCAAGAAGTCTTTGAAGGCTTAAAGGCTTACCGAACTAAGGAAGGCAAGGTTCAACTTTTCCGGCCGAGCGACAACGCCAAGCGGTTAAACAACTCTGCTGATCGGCTCTTGATGCCGCACTACCCAGAGGAAAAGTTCTTAGAAGCTGTCAAGGCCGTAGTTAAGGCGAACGAAGACTTTGTTCCTCCTTACGGGACTGGTGGGACCTTATACTTACGACCATTTATGGTTGGAACCCAACCACTTGTTGGGGTGACGCCGGCTGAAAGTTTTGTCTTCCGGGTTTACGCTACGCCAGTTGGCGCTTACGTCAAGGGCTTAACCCCAATGCCATACGTCCTTTCCAAGTACGACCGGGCCGCTCCAGCCGGGACTGGGCAAGCCAAGACTTCTGGAAACTACGCCGCTAGTCTTTTGCCAGAAATGGAAGCCAAGAAGGCAGGGTACGCCGACGCCCTTTACTTGGATCCAAAGGAACACAAGTATGTCGACGAATTCTCTGGGGCTAACTTCTTTGGGGTTACCAAGGATGGTCAATTCGTTACCCCTAAGTCCAACTCCATTCTCCCATCCATCACCAAGCGTTCCTTGCTTCAAGTGGCTGAAGATCTCGGTTTAAATCCTGTTGAAAAGCAATTAACCCTGGATGATCTCGATGACTTGGCTGAAGCGGGGGCAATGGGGACAGCTGCTGTTATCTCACCAGTTGGTTCCTTGACTGACCTTGATGGTAAGAAGCATGTTTTCTACTCTGAAACTGAAGTTGGGCCGGTTACGACCAAGCTTTACAACGCTTTGATGGACGTTCAACTTGGGGACGCCGAAGATACTCACGGTTGGGTTGTTCCAGTTGACTAATTTCTCCTCAATTATTCGTGAAACTTCATTAGAACCCTCTTTTGCATAACTATCTTTCATTGCATACAAATAAATAACCCTTCAAACCGCATCCTTTAGCGTGGGGATGCGGTTTTCTAGTGGTAAAATATAAATAAAGCTCAAAGAAGGTGACACTAGTGAAACAAGAATCGTTTTTTGCCCACCCCAGCCACACGCCCTTGGCTGACCGGGTGCGGCCGCGTAATTTAAGTGAATTTGTCGGGCAAGCGCACCTCGTAGGGCCGGGAAAAATCTTGCGGGATTTAATTGACCGTGATCAACTGTCGTCGATGATTTTCTGGGGCCCGCCAGGAGTGGGGAAGACGACCTTAGCTAAAATTATTGCCCAAAAAACTAAGGCCGAGTTTGTGACCTATAGTGCGGTAACGAGTTCGATTAAAGACATTAAAGCCCTGATGAAACAGGCCGAAGCTAATCGGGATTACGGTCAACGGACCGTGGTTTTTGTCGACGAATTTCACCGTTTTAATAAGGCCCAACAAGATGCCTTCTTACCTTACGTTGAAAACGGGGCGATTATTTTAATTGGGGCGACAACGGAAAATCCTTCTTTTGAAATTAACGCCGCCCTCTTATCCCGGTGCCGGGTCTTTGTTTTAAAGGAACTTCAGGTTGAAGATATCCAAAATCTCCTCCACCAAGCCTTAAAGCGGGGCTTTGCTTATCCCGTGGAAATCGCTGATGCGATGGTTGCCCAAATTGCGGCCTTTGCCAATAGAGATGCCCGGGTGGCTCTCAACACTTTAGAAATGGTGGTTGAAAATAGTGACCGCCAAGCCGATGGCAAAGTCGTGGTCGCGAGTGATCTCTTAGATCAACTCTTAGCGGGGAAAGCCATTCGTTATGATAAAGGTGGGGAGGAGCATTACAATTTGATTTCCGCTTTACACAAAGCGATGCGCAATTCGGATGCCGATGCGGCGATTTATTGGTTAAACCGGATGTTAGTTGGAGGTGAGGATCCCCTTTATATTGCCCGGCGGCTCGTCCGCTTTGCCAGTGAAGACGTTGGCTTGGCCGATCCCAATGCCTTGAACTTAGCAATTAATGTTTATCAGGCTTGCCAGTTTATCGGGATGCCAGAATGTAATGTTCATTTAACCGAAGCAGCGATTTATCTTAGCTTAGCCCCGAAGTCCAACGCCGTTTACCGGGCGGTAATGGACGTGCAGGACGATATTAAGAAAACCCAAAACTTACCGGTTCCCCTACAAATCCGCAATGCGCCGACGAAATTAATGAAGGACTTGAACTACGGGAAGGGTTATCAATATGCCCACGATACTAAGGATAAAATCACCAGTATGCAGACGATGCCAGACCAATTGCTTGGGCATCATTATTACGCCCCGACGACCCAGGGGATGGAAGCCCAAGTTAAGCAACGGCTTGAAGCAATTAAACGCTGGCACCAGCGACATGATCCTCATTAGGGGCTTGTGTTGAGGGTGAAAAATCGGTAAAGTAGAATTAGAATTTGAGCTGTGGCGGAGTTAATCGCTAGGGCTCTTTTTATTTATCCAAGAGGTGTAAGATGAACAAGAAAAAGATGCAACTAAGCGATTACATGGCCTTGTTGTCAGTCGCTTTATTAACGTTTATTGGGATTATGGCGGAAACCGCCTTGAACGTAACTTTCCCGGAATTAGCCCGGGTTTTCAAAATTGCCTTAGATACCACGCAATGGTTAACGGCTGGTTACCTCTTAATGGTGACGATCATGATGGGGACGACCGCTTACTTGTTGAAACGCTTTTCCACTAAGCACTTGCAGCTAGCGGCGGTGGTTGCCTTTATTATTGGTGACATTGGTTCAGCGATGGCGCCTAATTTTACAATCTTAATGTTAAGTCGACTTCTTCAAGCAGTGGCAACCGGGATTGCGACCCCAACCTTGTTTCATCTGGTCTTTACCCAGGTGCCCCGGGAAAAGTTAGGGATGATGACCGGGATGGCCGGGATGATTATTTCCTTTGCGCCGGCCCTTGGCCCTACTTACGGGGGCTGGGTTTCAACGTCAATGAGCTGGCGGGCTTTGTTCTGGTTATTACTACCGATTGCGGCGATTAGTTTATTACTTGGCCAACATTACATTCCAGCCGGCGCGGGAACCAAGCAGGTTAGCTTTAATTTACCAAGTTTTGGGGCTTTAGCTTTGGCCATGTTTACTTGGGTGTATGCTTTTTCGCTGATTGGAAATGTTGGCATTACACCGAAGTTTTATCTCCTAATGATGCTTGCCTTAGGCCTCTTTGGGACTTTTGGTTGGTTAAACTTTCGCGGATCGACGACTTTGATGGACTTAAGGATCTTTAAGCATTACGAAATTAGTTTAAACGGGGTAACCTACTTTTCCCTCCAATTTATTAACATTGGGCTTTCAACAGTGATTCCGGTTTATGCCCAATATACTTTACACGCTAGTCCTTTAGTAGCAGGATTAATCTTACTCCCGGGGACGATTTTAGGCGCAGTGATGTCACCCATTTCCGGGGCCTTGGCAGATCGGATGGGCTTTGCACTTCCCGTTATTACGGGAAGTTGCTTACTGACGCTCGGGACAGCTAGTTTTCTCTTGTTCCAAGCGAAGTTGACCCCAGCTTGGATCGCCATCTTTTTTATGCTTTTGCGGGCCGGATTTAATATGACCTTCGCTAACACGATTTCTAATTCATCAACTAAGGTGCCGGTTCAAAGTGTTGCCGATGTCAGTTCGATCTTTAACGTTTTACAACAATTTGCCGGGGCAACCGGGGTAGTTTTCTTGGCTTCCTTAATGGCTCAGTTTGAAAACCACGGGACTGGTTCAATGGCGATGCGGATCTATTTAGGTGGGCACATTGACTTTATGATGGGCTTTATCCTAGCCCTAGTTGTTTTGGTTGCGAACCTCGTGAATTACCATTTCCAATATCATTTAGGGAAAGAGAAAGGGGCTTAAGATGCAAATTATCATTTCACCAGCCCGGAAGATGACCGTCGATGTTGATTCCTTACCATACCGGGATTTACCGCAATTTTTACCCCAGGCTAAGGAAATCCTAACCCAGTTAAAACAATTGTCGATGGCGGAAATGAAGGCGGTTTGGCAGTGTAGCGATCGGCTTGTCCGCATTAATTACGCTAAGTTGCAGGAATTTGACCTCGAGAAGAACCTAACTCCAGCCCTCTTAGCCTTCACCGGCCTCCAATACCAATCAATGGGAGCGGGGGTGCTTGACGATGCCGGTTGGGAGTATGTTCAAAAACATCTCAGAATTTTATCTGGCTTTTACGGAGTATTGCGGCCCTTGGATGGGATTGTTGACTACCGGTTGGGGATGATTGATGCTGCTAAAATTGACGGAACCCCGGATCTTTATCATTACTGGGGGGATCGTTTAGCGAAAAACTTATACGCAGAAGGCAATTTAGTATTGAACTTGGCCTCTCAGGAGTATGCCAAAGCGATTCGTCCTTATGTAACCGCAGATCAACAATTTGTGACCTGCGTTTTTGGTGAATTACAAGCAAACGGGAAGGTTAAACAAAAAGCCACCCGGGCTAAACAAGCTCGCGGGAGTATGGTGCGCTACCTTGCTGAAAATCAAATTCAAACCCTGGCGGGAGTTAAAGAATTTAATATTGCCGGCTACCGGTATTTACCAGAGTTATCCAAAATAGATAAATTGGTATTTGTGAATAACTAGGAAGTAGCTTTGATGTTAAGAAGATGAAACTTAAGTTAACTATGACGATTAGATAAAAGCGACGTCAGTGGCATAAATTCCCCCTAGGATCCGAGAGAATAGAGAAATAAATCCGAAGCCTTACTTCTCTTTGCACAGAAGGCCTAAAATGATTAGTTTTGAGACTGCAAGCCGACTAATTGTTGGTAATGCGTTATACCATTCGAAATGAAGGTGGAAGAATCATAAATTTAATGATTTCGGTCCTGAAAGTATAATGTGATAGTTTATAATTAGCCTTATCCGAAAAAAACGACCATAAAAACTAACTGAATTAGTATTTTATGGTCGTTTTTCTGTTAATTTATATTCTGCGTAATCCGGCTTTGCCGCTTTCCACAGCTGATTGTCCTTATCTGGAGGATATTCTCTGGAAAAGCCTTTGACATTACCAACCCATTTCCTTTGCAGCGGCGGGAAGGGCGAGTTTACCGGCGGCGAGTTCAGCGAAGGCTTGGTCAAAGATCTTAAAGACTTGATCAAGTTGTTCTTCGGTGATCACTAGTGGTGGCTGGAAGCGAAGGATGTTTCCACGAAGACTAATGATAATTGCCCCAAGTTCGAAGATTCGGTAGATTAATTTTGTCGTGGCTTCTTCATCGGGTGCGCCCGTTTCAGGATTAACGATGTCGATTCCACCATCAAGGCCGTACATCCGCACGCCACCGATAAAGGCGTACTTCTCTTTGGCAGTTTCAAAGTAGGCTTTTGCCTTAGCCCCCAGCTTTTGGGAACGTTCTAGTAGGTGTTCTTTTTCAATGACATCAATTGTTGCTAAGGCCGCAGCACTGGTAACTGGGTTTCCGGCAGTCGTGTAGACGTTAGCAGGGGCACCTAAAGATTCCATGATTTCTTTGCGACCAATTACGGCACTTAATGGTAAGCCAGAAGCGAGGGACTTGGCAGTTGAAATCATATCCGGTTCAATCCCTGGAAAGTTTTGGATCGACCACCATTTCCCGGTCCGGCCCATTCCTTGGTTAACTTCATCAACCGCAAAAAGAATTCCATTTTCTTTGGCAAAATCGTAAATCTTTTGCATGAAAGCTGGTGGCATCATGGCAATCCCACCGTCTCCTTGAATGGCTTCAATCACAATCACGGCCACTTCATCGGCAGGTAAGTAAGTTTCAAAGGGTTCTTTAAAAGCTTTGAAGTAACGATCAACGAAGTGTTCGTCACTTTCAGTGGTTTCTTGTTTCCACGGAGAAGGGAATGGTACCTTAACTACCCCGGGTAGAAGGGGGCCTAACTTCCGAGTCATATTTAAACTAACCCCGGATAAAGTTAAGGAGCCATAAGTAGAACCATGATAGGCTCCAGTAAAGGAAACTATGTATTGGCGCCCGGTATAGGCGCGAGCAAACTTGATAATTGCGTCGTTTGCATCGGAACCTGAGTTACCCCAGGTCACCTCAACCGGCCCAGACATTGGTGCAATGTCAGCTAAACGCTTAGCGAGCTTAGCAGTCGTGCTGTTGGCAAAGTAGGCAGGTGTGTATTGGGTTAACTTTGCGGCTTGATCTTGAATAGCTTTAACCACGGTTGGATGAGCATGCCCAGTATTGGTTGCCGAGGCACTAGCCAGTAGGTCAAGGTAATTATTTCCCTCAACGTCGGTTAGCACTGCTCCTTTTCCGTGGTTAAGAACCACATCAAAGTATTTGATCCGAGCACAAGTCGCAAAAACATCATTTTCTTGATTTAATAGTTGGCGATTACTTTCAGTCATTTTACTTTTCTCCTCTCTTGGTAAGGTACGAGTGACGAATACCGTAAGAAAAGTAGATAATTACTCCCAAAACGAACCAACCACCAGCATAAATTTTAGCTTGCACATCTAAGCCCCCAAAAACCAAAAGGGAAGCTAAGAATCCAAGCATAGGCATTACGGGGTAAAGGGGCATCTTGAAAGCTGGTTCCGGAATATCTTTTCCTTCCCGCTTCCGGAGAGCGTAAATTCCGAGGGAAACGAACATGAAGGCAATTAACGTACCAGCAGAAACTAATTGTGACAAGAAAGCAAATGGGAAGAAAGCCCCAATCAAAATAGTGATGATGGCCAAGGTCCACAAAGCCCGGTTAGGCCGGTTTTGTGCGTCCAACTTACCGAGGAACTTCGGCAACATGCCGTCCCGACCAAAGGAGTAGATCAACCGGGAACCAGCCATCGTCATCCCGATCAAAGCGGTGAACATCCCGAAGACGGCGATCGTTTGAACAACGGAAGCAATGGCCGGGTGACCAGCAGCCCGCAAGGCCAGACCAACTGGTTCAGCAGAGTTAGCGTACTTGGTGTAGTGAAGGACTCCCATCAAGACGAGTGCTACGGCCACAAAAAGGATCACCGCAATCAACAATGAACCTAAGATTCCGCGTGGCATCGTCTTTTGCGGGTCCTTTGCTTCAGCGGAGTTAGCGGCGATCGAGTCAAAACCGATGTAGGAAAGGAAGATCATCGAAACCCCAGCATAGATTCCTTGCCAACCCCCGAAAGCTCCGTTTGGCGTTGGGTGATACTTTGGAATAAATGGCGTGAAGTTAGCGGCCTTGATCGCCGTCATCCCAACCACAATGAATAAGAGGATTGCAAAAACCTTCAAAAGAACCAGGGCGTTTTCAACTCGAGCTGCTTGAGAAACCCCACGGGAAACTAGGTAGGCAACTAGCGCGAGTACACAAAGCGAAATCAAGTCAACTACCCCACCGTCAGTTCCGAAGGCATTGGAAAGGGAAGCTGGGAGTTTTAAGCCCATTGGTGCAACTAAAGCTCGCAGGTTAGCTGAGAGCCCGGAACCAACGAAGGCTAGGGCAATGAAGTATTCGGCCAACAGGGCCCAACCGGCAATCCAACCAAAGAACTCCCCAAAAACAACGTTAATCCACGAATAAGCGGATCCGGCAAATGGCATTGCTGCCGCCATTTCAGCGTAGGCAAAGGCAACTAATCCGGCAACCACGGCAGCAACTAAGAAGGAAATCGCCACGGATGGACCAGTGTGCATAGCGGCAACTTCGCCTGGTAAGGTAAAGATAGAAGTTGAAACGATGGTCCCAACCCCGAGGGCCAAGAAATCTCGGACCCGCAGTGTTCGGATCAAATGACTGTCTTTATCTTGATATACGCCCGGATCTTCCTTCCGGGTAATGGTTTGCCAAAGACTCATAATGATATCCTCCTTGAAAGTCGTAATGTTAGGCTTTCACTTAAAGTTTTGATATTAGACTATGTAAATTTTCTCATTAATCTTTAATATAGTTTATCAAGTCTTAAGAAAGCCGTCAATAAAAGAATCCGAACTTTTCTCTGATAGGGTTTTCAAAGTTCGGTATTAAAAGAATCTAATTTTAAGCACAGAACTGCTTCCAAAAACTTGGTAACTATGCAATTAGTGACTCAGCAGATAATAACTAGGCTGATGAAATCGGCGCAGTCCATGATTTGGGATGGTAAGTTGACTATCTAATTAATAATGCTACTTTGATAGCAGAAAAATTATTTTCCGGGAAATGTGGCGTTAAAAATAGTCGTAATGAAAAAACTCACTTAACAATTATAATGGTAAGGAATTTTTTCTTATCGATTACCTTTTTCCTTCGGACTGGAAAAAGGTGGATATTTTACGATGAAGCCTTTAGAAAATTTCATTTGCTAAGGAATGCGACAGATATGACTTTAAGTCAGGACAATTTAAAATTGGGTTTACGACCGCTAATGGCCTTAATCACCACTAAACCTTTTATATTTTGGCAAAATGATCAGCCTCGAAAGTAATTGATAATTTACAAACAAAAAAGGAAAAGGCGGAGCAAATTTACCCCGTCTTTTCTTTTTTTACAAGACTTATTTTTCCCAAATGAACTTAACCAACGCCCGGTCAACTTGTTTATTTTCGTGTAACTTACTGTGTTGGCCCATCTTACCCTTGATTTCAAGTTCTTGGTAGGACTTGGCCCGGTTATTGAGTAGCCACCGAAGAGACTTTGAGGAAACGGTTGGTACCGTTCCATCAGAGTTACTCCCGTCCTCGAGGTTTCCGTAAATATTTAAGACCTTGATTTGTTGCGGGAAGGTGTTCCGGAGGGTAATTAATCCAGCATATCCTGGCAATTGGCGTGAGGGTTCGCCAGTCTTAGGATTAAGGGTAACTTTGTTAGCCCCTTTTTCGGCCTCTAAGCCGTTCCAATGCCCAGCGATGTCAACGATTTTTTGGATTTGCGGGAGCTTTGGATCAGCACCGTGGTTCCGCAAGTAGTAATACACCTGAAGGTTTCCCATTGAATGGGCAACGATATTAACTTTGGTAAAACCGAATTTTTTTTGGGTGGCGGTTAAAACATCAAAGACGTAGTTACTACTCTTGGAATAACCATCCGAGATCGATTTTTCACCGAGCTTGGTACTCTTGTTGTTGGCCAGGTTGACTTCGATAATGGGATTTTTAGTTCCCCGTTTAATCTTGCCCTGCCAAGTAACTTTTCCGTTTTTGGCAACATTTGCCCGGACAATTGTATTGGTTACGCCATGATCTTTGGCATAGTGGGTCATTTGTTGTTCAGCCCGGTAAGAACTTCCCCAGCCATGGAAGAAGATGGTGGGAGTGGTTGAAGAAACGTAGTTAGTACTTTGTTTAACTTTTTGAGCATGACAAGCAGTCGCAAAGCTTGTTGAAACCACAACGGCAACGATGACGGTTAACCAATGCCATAAGTTTTTCATGTTAATTAACGCTCCTTAATTTACTTTTGCTAAAATGATCACTTCTTGAACAAAAAAGTCAAGTGTTAGTGTAATATTTTTTAAGGAAAGATAAATACTTCACCTTACTGGTGATGAATTTCTAGACTAATTCATTAAAAAGAGAAGGCCAAGTAGCCTTGGAGGTGTGAAAAAAAACAAGAAAAGGAAGGTTTCTTCCATGGGCAATTTTATCACAGAACTAAAGTTAGTATTGCTACAAGTTTGAGCTTGATGAACTTATTTTTGTTTTGATTCAGAAGCTCGGTCATTTATGGCCGAGTAGTTCACGACAAGTCCTTAATCTGGGGCTAGCTAATGGCTAATTATATTGAACAACGCGATTTGCTAGTTCGTAACATTTAACAAAAAAAGCCTAACAAGGTTAGACT
>DHKFI23501__coassemble_766_pt1 | contig 16596 bp, 14 predicted proteins | sample DHKFI23501__metabat2_high_PE_018 | metagenome-assembled genome bin DHKFI23501 | reverse complement strand
GCAAGTTGTAATGTCACAAAAAACAAAAGGATTATTTTTAATATACGAGGAGGAACTGCGATGATCGAAGTGGAATTGGATGTGATGTTAGCGAAGCGCAAGATGACCTCGAAAGCCCTTGCTAAACAGATTGGAATAACGCCAGCAAACCTTTCAATTCTTAAAAATAATCGGGCTAAAGGGATTCGGTTTCAGACGCTTGAAAAAATTTGTGAAGTACTAGAGTGTCAACCAGGCGATATTTTAATCTATAAAGAAGACTAACCAAGAGGATAATCAAATGAAATTTAATCAACGATTTTACAAAAATGGGTATTTTTGGAGTGGAATCATCATCCTCATCTTGTCGACTGAAATATTTAGCGAACGAATTTTTTCGGTTTGGTGGTTTATTGACATTATCTTTATTACTTTGGGCATAATTGATATTACTTATTCGCTTTTAAATAGCCAGAGAGATTAGGAAGGAACGAATTAGAACACCAATCTAAAGGTTGGAACGTAGCCGACGCAACTATAAAAAAAGCAACTTGATCATTGCGACCAAGTTGCTTTTTCCTATTTATTCAAATGTTGTGCCTTAAACTGTTGGAGATTAGTTTCCGTTGGCTTAAGGTTTTGCCAGTCTTTGGAAAGGAAGGCGCTGTTCATGTGGTAGTGTGGGGATGGTTGGGGATTATCCAAGAATGGTGAAATCCGATGGTCAAAGTCGACCCAACCAGCCCAACCAATATGGATGGTATCGTTCATGAAGCCCTTCTTATTTCCGGCATGAGAGTAATCGATAATGTGGTTGAAACCTTGCGATTGCAACTGGAACTTAATCTTATCGGTAGTTTGGTAGTACATATGCATGTTCAAACCAGTCCGCTTTTCCCACTTAGTATTAACTGGGGTAATCATGAAGACGACGTTAGTATTGGTCTTCTTTAATTGATTCAAAACTACTTGTAAGTCCGCATATTCTGGACTTTGTAAGTAGGAGAAATGTTTTTGCGTGCCGTTAATGTGCTTTGCGTGCCGTACCCGGCGGTTGTAGAAATCATTTACAATGCCCATGTTATTGTTGCTTGAAGCCTTAGCATGGGCATTAATGGCGTGTTGGTAAAGGTCCTGGTAGTTATATGGTTTTGGCAATAGCTTTTCCTTTGGAAGGATGCGTTTCCCATAGTTGTCCTTTAAAAAGTAGCCTGAAAAAAGGTTATCTTCGTGACTCAAAAGGGCAATCCGGACCTTTAAGTTTGCCTTTTCAAAACTGTTTAGGGCTTCCCCCCGTTCAATCTTGTAGGCATAACTAGCGACCGTGCCACTATTTCCAAGAAGTTGGCCAAGCCGCTTAGCCGTATACCGATCATAAGGTGACTTCGGGTTGGCTTGGTTTAACCAAACTAAGTTGGCGTAAGTCCCGTTGTAGTACTGGAAAGCTGCTAGCATAACCCCTTTTTTAACAAACCATTGGGGCGAAATAACGAAAACGGCTTTGCCATTTTTCATTTGGGGTGCCATCATGGTCATGTTAAAGAGTTGGGGCAGGGATTGGGTCCCCCGCGAACCAAACATAAATGGCCGGTAATGGTGGTAACGGGCCGCCATCGTGGCCGGATAGTACCGGTCCATTCGGTTAAATTCGCTTGAACCAAAGAAAGGTATATAGTGGTCCTTTTTATCACTTAAAGCTTGAACCTTTAGCGCCCGGTTTTTAAAGACATTCGGACTTAACGAAACGGCTGCTTTTTGTAAGGTCGCCTGTGAACTTTTGCTCTTCCATGGCAAGGCAAAAACTAAGAGGGCTAGGACCCCGGCAACAATGACTGGGCCAAAGATTGACCACAGTTGGTGTTTCTTAGTCATTTTGGAGTTCCTTCACCCGATCTGTAATCTTATCAACGGTGTTCCAAGCGTCCCGGTCAAATTCAGAAACAGGAACTTGGATGTCAAATTCATCTTGTAGGGAGAGTAAGAATTGGACCGTCGCCATGGAATCAAGCATTCCGTCAGCGTAAAGGTCTGCTGAGTAGTCAGCGAAGTCAGCGGCGTCACGGCCAGTAGCTTGGGCTAAAAGTTCTTGAATTTGTTCTTGCATGATAAATTCCTCCAAATTTAATAGTTAATGTTTAGTGCTGTCCGGGGAAGCCAAACCATAGCTTATCTAAGAAGCCACAGAAGACTAAGAAGGTTAAGACAACAAAGTTAAAAGTAATAAAACCAGCGATGAACTTGGTCAACTTCGTGGATTTAATCTTAAGGTGCTTCCGTTTGTACCGGAGCCACCAGTCGTCAACCACGAGGGCCAGGCCATGCATGAAACCATAGAGAATGTAGTACCAGGTTACTCCGTGCCAGAACCCCATTGTTAACATGTTAAGCATGTAAGCAACTGAGGAAAGAACATTTCGGTTCTTGAACCACTTTTTCTTGGTTGCCATAAAGACAAACCGCATGAAAATGTAGTCCCGGAACCAGAAGGAAAGGGTCATGTGCCACCGGTTCCAGAACTCTTTGATGTTCTTGGAAAGGAATGGCTTATTAAAGTTCATCGGCGTTTCAACCCCCATTAAGTAGGAGATCGCCACGGCGAAGAAGGAGTAACCCGCAAAGTTAAAGTATAAGTGACCAGCATACGTATAAGCGACGCCGACCACCCACCAGCTTAAGTGGGGAGCGTACATTAATGCCCGTTGTTCCATAAAGGGATACCAAACTTGGCCAAAGAAATAGTCGATCACAAATTCATAAACGAACCCGATAAAGAGGTAAGGGATCGCTTTTTCGACGAGGCCAAGATACTTTTCTCGGTTCGGGACCTTTTGATAGTCCTTTGAGAACCGCCGATAACGGTCGATTGGCCCGGAAGTGATGGTTGGCATGAAAGCCATAAAACGGATAAATTTCCACCAATTTAGGTCCTTGACGACCCCATCCCGGGTTTCGATAATCGTTCCGGCTGCCCGGAAAGTTAAGTATGAGATCCCCAAGAAACCAAGTAAGGAGTTATGGCCGACCATCGCTGGTGAAAATTTAACGATAATAATTGGTAGTAGTGATAAGAAAGTAATTAGGTAAAAGACCCAACTTGCGTTTTGCTTTTGCCGGTAATGGAAATAACCAATTACAATCACGGTTTGGTAAACAATATAACCGATTAAGGAGAAGGCCTGTAAATAACTTTGCCCATCAAACATCAAAAAGATGAAGACAAAGCTAATCAAGGCTTCATACCACTCAAACCGCTTGCCAAAGTACAAACCAATTCCTAAAGGTAGGATGGCAATTAGCAAGTAGATGAAATAGGTTGGTGTTCCATATGCCGTAAAGTTAGGCATATCTTGAATCCATTGCAACATTACTTGTTAGCCTCCGCGATAATTTGCTTAACGGCGATCTTACCGTTAGCGGACTTCGGGAAGCTATCAACGTAGATAAATTGCGTTGGCATCATGTAGTCCATGATTTTATCCTTTAAGCTTTGGCGGATCGCCTTGGTTAAATCAGCATTTTTTTCAAAGTCGTTTGGTTCCGCAATAATGTAGGCAATCAAGTGGGAAGCCTTCCCGTTCTTATCATACTTTGGTACCGCCACGGCTTGTTTAACCAAGGGACTTAGTTCGAGGCTTGACCGTACTTCATCAAGTTCCACCCGGAAACCGTGGAGCTTAATTTGAAAGTCCATCCGCCCGATAATGTGGCGAACCCCATCTTCGTCGATAAAGCCGGCATCCCCAGTCCGGTAAGATTGGACCCCGTTGACCTTAAAGAAGTTTTTGGCGGTCTTTTCTGGATTGTTGAGGTAACCCTTGGCAACACTGTCCCCAGTAATGATGATTTCCCCGTGTTCACCAGGAGTCGTAATTTGCGTATCGCCATCCCAGATTGAGGTTGTAACTCCCGGCTTGTCATAGCCGATTGGGAGCCGTTTCATCGTTTCAGCCATTTCCTTGGTAATTTCACAACTAGTGATGGCAACGGCCGCTTCAGTTGGCCCATAGGTATTGAAGATCTTAACGTCTGGGAACTTGGCAAAGAGCCGCTTTACCGTTGAAGGCGTTAATTCTTCGCCACAAAAAACCATGTGGGTGAGTTGGGGCATGTGTTCGGCATTGAAGGCCGGGCTTAGCAACAACATATCAGCAAAGGATGGTGTCCCAACGAAAACGTTGAAGTCAAGTTCCGGGAGGACCTTAAAGAGTTGTCCGAAGTTTTGGACCACGTGGAGTGGCAAAGCTTTGACCGTTGAGCCCGCAAGTAAAGCGTCTAACCAATAGAAGTTAGAAATGTCAAAGGAGAAAGGTGCTTGCCCTAAGTAGTTAGTTTGGGCTGGGAGGTTAAAACTTTCCCCGAGTACCCAATTGACAAAGGATTGAATGTTATCATGGGTTACTTCAACCCCCTTTGGTGAACCGGTCGTTCCAGAAGTGAAAAGAATGTAGAAGGTGTCGTCGCCGGTTAGTTCATGACTTAGTTGGTAGTCTGCCGGCGTGGTAATGATCTTCGTGAATTCATCCTTACTTAAAACTTGACCGTCATAATCGACGTCATCGTTTGGAAAATCATCAATTGCAACCACTAAGCGGGGATTAGCCGTATTAATGATTGATTGAAGCCGGGGCAGAGCCGTTCCAACTTCAACTGGAATGTAAGGATGTCCAGCCTTGGCACCCCCAAGAAAGCCAACCGGCATTTCAAATTGGTGATCCCCATAATAAAGAATAGGACTCTTGGCTGGTAAATCAGCCTTGCGGTCGAGCCAACTAGCAAATGCATTGGTGTAGTTTAACAGCTCTTGGTAAGTATGGGTTGTGCCTAATTCATCATAAGCAATCCGATCGAGGTTAGCTTGAGCTACTTGATCGATGGTTTTAGTAATGTTGTTAACCATAGTTAAAGTTTATTCCTCCGCTTAGAATTCGTTGTAGATAAATGGCGCTTGACCAATTCCAAAGTAACCATACATATAAATCAGTAGCATTAAGACAATGAAGTATAGCACGGTTTTGATTACAAACGAAGCTATCGGATGGTCTTTTAGGGCCTTCATTCCATTAAGTGTCCTTTCAAAATAGAAAATTAAATATCGCTCTTAAGTTTAACGCGATTCAAAATTTTGACGCAAAAAAATTCTTGAAATTTAACAAATGTTAAAGTGTTTTTGAACGTCCTTGATTTTACAATAAATAACTAGCTGATGCAATGAGAAGCTCAGTACACTGGGTCTTTGTAAGTAAATCCTTAATTTGGTATTTCTAGCTATGGTGTTACCATCCTCATTATCAGAACGTATATGTGGTAAAATTTGAAATAGCAAAAATAAGTTTTGGAGGACGAAAAGATGCGGTTTTTACATACCGCCGATTGGCATATTGGCAAGCGGCTAAACGGGTTTGATTTGTTAGCTGATCAAATGGCGATGTTTAAGCAGATTGAAGAAGTTGCAAAGGCGGAAAAGGTCGATGCGATTGTAATTGCGGGGGATCTTTTTGACCGTTCCGTTCCAAGTGAAGCGGCGGTTCAAAAATTGCGGCAGATGTTAAGTCAGTTAAATTTGGCAGATCAATTTCCCCTATTAGCGATTAGTGGGAATCATGATTCAGCCCCCCGTTTGGGGATGGCCAGTGACTGGTACGTGGCCAATGGCTTTCATTTGGTGACGGAATTTAAGGATGCTTTTCAACCAGTAATGATCGGGGATACCCAATTTTTCTTATTACCATTCTTTGGTCTCCAAACCGCTCGGAATTATTTTCAAGATGAGCATTTAAATGATATTAATCAGATCATGGCAAAAGTTGTCGCCGCAATGCAAGCGCAATTCGCTTCTGATAAACACCATGTGCTGATAGCTCACTTTTTTGCGGCGGGGAGTCACCGGACGGCCGACTCGGAAACGCTAGCGGAAGTCGGGGGCTTAAGTGCGGTTGATACTAGTTTGCTAGCGCCATTTGACTACGTCGCCTTGGGGCACTTACATAACTATCGCGCTCTCCTTGAAGATCGGATTAAGTATAGTGGCTCGCCCCTCAAACTATCAGCTTCGGAGGCGGAAACTGAAAAAGGGGTTTGGATTGTTGATACCGAGCCTTTCAAAGTTCGATGGCATCCCCTTCACCAGTCGCCAGAGATGATCAAAAAGACTGGTTCTTTTGCGGAATTAACGGCTCCTCAAGTTACTGAACAAATTGATCCCGCTGATTACTATTTACTAACCTTAACTGATCAGGGGGATATTCCGGATGTCATGGCGAAATTACGGGAATATTATCCGAAAATTTTGAGCCTTAGTTGGACCCGAGAAACCCACCGCCCAGTTGCCCAAGAACTAAAGAAGTTAAACCAACTGGACCCGCTGACCTTACTCGGGGATTTTTATCAGCAAACCACTGGTCATGAATTGACTGCTCAGCAACAAGCTTGGGCTCAGGCAGCCTTAAATCAAGTCGAGGAGGAAAACTAATGCGGCCCTTAACACTTGAGCTAAAAAACTTTGGTCCCTATGCCCACACGGTAGTAGACTTTCAAGAGTTTACTAACGCCCCGTTATTCTTAGTCACTGGAAACACGGGGAGTGGGAAAACAACGCTATTTGATGCCATGGTTTTCGCGCTCTTTAATGAAACTACAAATAATCAGGAACGAAATGCGGCAGCCTTACGGGCGGATTTCGCCCCGGTTACGGAAGAAACCTGGGTTGAATTTACTTTTGAACATGCCGGGATAAACTACACGATTAAGCGCCGTCCTAAGCAAACAATTCAAAATAAGCGGGGGAAATTAATTGATCGGGGCTCCAAAGCGGAACTAACTTTTGAAAAGGACGGGGAAATAACTGAGCTAACGCAAATCAAAGAGGTCGATGGTTTTATTACCGACTTACTTCAGTTAGATAAAGACCAGTTTAAGCAATTAGTAATGTTGCCCCAAGGTCAGTTTCGCCAAGTTTTGGCTTCCTCAAGCAGTGAAAAGGAAACCCTCTTGGAACAACTTTTTCAAACGAGTTTATATCGCCAGTGGACGGCAAGCTTAAAGCAACAATTAAGCGATCAAAATCAAGCCATGCAAGCTCAAAGACAACAGCTTCAAACCCTTAAACAGAGTGAATCAACGGTTGATGATCAATTACCAACGCCGGCTTGGCTAACGAAGGTACAGGAGCTTCAAGCTCAGTCCCAAATGGAATTAGAAAAAATTTCCCGGGAAATTAATCAACATCAAGCAAAGGTAACAAAGGCCCAAAACCAACTTAGTATTGCGAAAAATAAAGTCCAAGCTGAAAATGAAATGCTCCAGTTGAAACGGACCGCTTCGACTTTGATGGCGCAAGAACCAGAGATAAAAACTAAAAGGAAGACCATTTCCCAATTGACCTGGTATCAAGGAATTCAAGCTGACTTTTTAAACTGGCAAACGGTCCAAGCAACTTACGAGCAGGTCCAAACGGCGCAACCAAAAATTGAAAAACAATTAGCTCAAACCCAGCAAGAAGTTGAACGAACCGTCCAGGTTGCAACTCAATTAGCTCAGCAGGTGTCGTTGATTGACCAGCACCGGCAAGCTAAATTAGCTTTAGAACAAAAGGTGCCAGATTTTGAACAACGGGAAACCCTCAGTCAACAGGTAAAGAAGCAGCATAAATTAGTAACCATTACTCAAGCACGGTTAACCACACTAAAACAGGAGCAAGCAGAGAAAGAAAGCCATCAAGTCGAACTTCAAAAACAATTGCCAGACCGAGAGCAACTGGCCGAAAAAGAAATCCAGCTTAACCGGGCCTTAACCCAACTGAAAAACTGGCAAACTGAACAAGAGCAACTAAAAGAGGCACAAAAGAGAATTGAAGCGGCTAAGCAAACTTGTGAGCAAACACAATTGATAAAGCAAAAACTGGAACAAAGTCTTAAGGAGGCTAAGGCGAACTTAGCTCAGTTAAAAGACTTGTTTGCCCGGAATGCAATTGCGCGCTTAGCAAAGGATTTATTGCCAGGCGAGGCCTGTCCAGTTTGCGGTAGCTTGGATCATCCGCACGTTGCTACGATCAAGCCGAGCGAAAAAGTGGTCACTGAAGAAGCAGTCCAAACAGCTCAAGTTAGTGTTGATCAAGCCCTCAAAAAGTTTAGCCAGGCCCAAGCGGACGAAAAGCATGCTCAAAAAAGTCTTGCAACCGCAGAGCAAACAATGGTGGAGCAACTAACAAAGCTAGCAACGGAACTAGGGGTGGAAACAAAAGTTACGGAGGTTGAACAAGCAATTACAGCCCACGGAATGGACCTTGCTACCCAACAAGAAGCTATCCAGGCAGAAAAACAGCAATACCAAGCAACTCAAACTGAATTAACGACTTTAGCGACGCAATTGACAGCTTTGAGGGCTCACGTTGATCAGCAAAATCAACAATTACAGCTAGCCAAAGAAAAGTTGGTTGGTGTGGAAGGGCAACTAGCCAGTCTTGACCAGCGGTTAGGTAAGCAGACTTTAGCGGAAGTCCAAACTCAAATTGCAGAACTAGCAAAGCAAATAACAGCATTTGATCAACAACTCCAGGCTAATCAGCGGCAGCAACAGGCCGCTAAAGAAGCACTTGCGGTTGCTAAAACAAAATTGGCTCAGCTCCAAGACCAGGCGCAAGCCGCTGATCAACGCCGGCAAACCTTACAGCAGGTATTAACCACGGCATTAGCGGAATTTGATCCCGGCTTGGATTGGGAATTTTTAACCAGGGCGCAAAAGCAAATTGACCAACTCCCAGATCTTCAAGCGGTAGTTAACCAATATCAGCAGGCAGTCGCTGCTAACCAGGCCCAACAAGCCCAGGTGCAAGCTCGACTCACGGAACTTACTTCTGCCTTGTCAGTTGAAACGGCGCAAACAGCTTTAGCAGACGCCCAAAAAGAATTAAATACGTTACTAGCAGGTCAAGGGCAGCAACAAGAACAAATTAAGCGGCGGCAAAACTTACTTAAAAAGGTAAAGGAAATCGTCGCAAAAAAGGCGGACCAATTGGCGCAACAAACCGAGCTGAATACCTTGGTAAAGGTCGTGACTGGTAACAGTGAAACAAAACTAAGCCTAGAACGTTACGTTTTAAAGAGTTACTTTAGTCAGGTTTTACAGGTTGCCAATGAATATCTCATCCGCTTATCCCAACAACGGTACGAATTTAAACTTGATGATCAAGTTGGCCACGGTAATGGGCAAAAATGGGCTGGTCTTGAAATTAATGTCCATGATAATCACGTCGGGCGAGATCGGAGTGCCCGGACCCTTTCGGGAGGGGAAAGCTTTATTGCGTCCCTTTCCTTAGCGCTTGGCCTTAGCGAAGTCATCCAACGGCAAGCGGGGGGAGTAAAAATCGAGGCCCTCTTTATTGATGAAGGTTTTGGTTCCCTCGATCAAACCGCTTTGCAGACGGCCTTGAATGCCCTACTTGAGATTCAAGGTTCACGGATGATTGGGGTTATTAGCCACGTTACGGAATTAAAAGAGCAGATTGGCGATCAGTTAGTGGTAACTAGTCAGAACGGACGGAGCCAGGTTTCATATCAGCACGGCAATGAAATTTAGGCTTTTAGTTGAACTTAGGTTAGAAAACAGCTAAAATAACTGTCAGAATATTAAACACGGAACGTACTTTAAGTAGGTTTGGCAGAGAACTTCTGGTTGGTGGAAAGAAGAAACCGAAATTCCGGTACGGTAAATGTGGGCGGGTAATGCCGCACGGTCAATGGCCGTTATCCATCTTTTGAGGGTGCTTTTTAAGCAAACTTGGGTGGTACCGCGGAACAGGAGTCATTTCGTCCCAATGATTTGGATGAATGGCTCCTTTTTTGATACCTAAGATATGATTTGGAGGAATTGCAATGTTAGATTTAAAGAAGATCCGGCGGCAACCAGATTGGTACAAGGAAAAGTTAGCAACCCGGGGCGTTAAGGCCGAAGAAATTGATGAAGTTTTGGCGCTCGATACTAAGCGACGGGAATTATTACAAAAGACTGAAACCTTGAAGGCGCAACGGAACGAAGCTTCCAAACGGATTGGGGAAGCTAAGCGGAATGGTGAATCAGCTGACGAAGCCATTGCGGCCATGCAAAAAATTGGGGGCGACATTAAGGAACTTGATGAACAAGTTGCGCAAAATGATGAAGTCTTATTTGATAAGATGTCGCGCTTACCAAACGTTCCACATGAAGGAGTCCCAGTTAGCCTAACTGAAGATGGGGCTAAGGAACTTCGTAAAGTTGGCGAAATTCGTCACTTTGACTTTGAACCAAAGCACCACTGGGACATTGGGGAACAACTTGGGATCCTCGACTTTGACCGGGCCGCTAAGGTTTCTGGGGCACGGTTCGTTTACTACGTTGGTTTAGGGGCTCAATTGGAACGGGCCGTTTACAACTTCATGTTGGATGAACACATGAAGGAAGGCTACACTGAAGTCTTACCACCATACATCGTTAATGCTCACTCAATGTACGGGACGGGGCAATTCCCGAAGTTCAAGCAAGATGTTTACCAAGTTAACGGGGAAGACATGACCTTAATTCCAACTGCCGAAGTACCGTTGACAAACTACTTTGGCAACGAAGTCATTCCAGCTGAAAAGCTACCAATCTATGTAACGGCCTTAACGCCAAGTTTCCGGTCTGAAGCAGGTTCTGCTGGTCGGGACACCCGGGGCTTGATCCGGATGCACCAATTTAACAAGGTTGAAATGGTTAAGTATACGAAGGCTGATCAATCATGGGATGAACTCGAAAAGATGACGGCGAATGCTGAAAACATTTTGAAGAAGCTTGGCTTGCCATACCACGTAATTACCTTGACGACGAGTGACATGAGCTTTACGGCTTCTGAAACCCATGACCTTGAACTTTGGATGCCAGCCCAAAACAAGTACCGGGAAGTATCTTCTTGCTCGAACTGCTTAGACTTCCAAGCTCGGCGGCTTCACATGCAATATCGGGATGAAGATGGCAAGCTCCAATACGTTCACACCTTGAATGGTTCGGGCCTCGCCGTTGGCCGGACGGTCGCTGCAATTTTGGAAAATTACCAAAATGAAGATGGCTCCGTCACGGTTCCAGAAGTCTTAGTTCCATACTTCCACGGAATTACTAAGATCACTAAGGAAAACGCTGTGCCATTTAACAACAAGTAGGTTTAGAAACTTATTTAGTAAGATGATAATTAGTCGGTTCACTTGTTAGACCGGCTTTTTTATTTTGTTTATGATAAAATAAACGGAAAAATAAAAGAACGGAGGAGGATTCTTGTGAGAGCGGCAGGATGGTTAAGAACCAGCTGTGGCGAACAGGGACGCTAGGGTTAGTGATGTGATTGTTACTATTACTAATCATTTAAGAAAGGGAAAGATAATGTGTCCAAAAACAATGAAGTTAAAGTGGCTCTTTTTAGCGAGCCTGTTAAATAACACTGGGTCCGCCCTGCTTTGGCCGTTGATTACCGTGTACGTCCATGATTATTTACACGAAACGATGACGGTTGCCGGAATCGTAATGTTTTTTATTTCAATGTCGATGATGGCTGGTAATTACGTTGGTGGTTGGTTATTCGACCATTGGAAACCATATCAAGCTGCTATCATCACGGTTTTGGTAGCAACGATTGCAACCGTGGTTTTGATTTTCTTCCATGGCTGGCCGACCTTTGCGATCCTCCTCTGTATTGTTAGTTTTGCGGATGGTTCCAGTATGACAATTATTAACTCCTACGGAACTGCCGTGACTAGTAAGTCAACCCGTTATGTTTTTAATGCCCTATACATGGCGATGAACGTTGGGGTTGTGATCGGGACTTTGCTAGTTGGGGTCTTACTACCAATCAGTCCAACCTTAACCTTTACGGTAACGGCTGGGGCCTACGTAATCTTTAGCTTAGTGACGGTGATAACCTTCAACGTTCCCGTTCAGAAAACACAGAAACAAGTTCAAACTGTTAAGGGGCAAAAAAAGAGCAGTCGGCAAGGGATTCACCTAGTTTATGCGCTTTGCCTCTGCTTAATGACCGTATACCTTGCTTATTCACTTTGGGAAACGGTGATGGCGGTTCGGATTACTGATATGGGGATCCCTTTCTTTGCTTATAGTTTATTGTGGACGATTAACGGGGCAATTATCGTAATTTTCCAACCGTTCGTACCAAACCTAGCGAAGGTAATGTCGATCAGAACTCAGATTGAATTGGGAATTTTAATCTTTGCGGCTTCGTTCCTACTGCTAACATTTGCCCGGTCCTTTACCATGTTTGTGATTACCTTTGTGATCTTAACAATTGGGGAAATGACGGGGATTCCGGCAGTTCCAGCCTATATTGATCAATTAACGGATCCGAGTGAAACGGGAAAGTACCAAGGGATGCCAAATATCGCTATGTCAATTGGGCGGGCAGTTGGGCCCTTCCTTGGTGGCCTCGTAATTGACTGGTTTAATTACGAAGCCCTGTTTATTTTTGCCTTTGGGATTATTGGGGTAAGCCTTGTTTACGTAGCGATTTACGCCCGCCAAAAGTTTGGAATTGCAAAACATTAAAATAAGTAGTTGCCAACTTGACCATCCCTATGGTAAGATTGTTTCTGCTCAAATGATGACCCGTTGGTCAAGTTGGTTAAGACACCAGCCTTTCACGCTGGTAACATGGGTTCGAGTCCCGTACGGGTCATTTCTGCCTCACCGTTAATGCGGTGAGGCTTTTTTCGTTATTAACCTCCTAGTGAGCTAATATATTGCCGCTTTTCTATCGGTAAAGTAAAATGATTCTAAACTAAACAAGGGGGGCGGCCAAATTGATAATTACGGTAAAGGATCTTGATTATCAAGTCGATGACCATCAAATTTTACAGCACATTAATCTTGCAGTAGCGAAGGGCGATTACCTAACGATTGCTGGTCCTTCGGGAAGTGGGAAAAGTACTCTTTTGAAGTTGTTAGCAGGCTTTTTAACCCCAAGTAAGGGTGAAATCACCTTTAATGGCAAAGCGCAAACGGCTTACCCAATTCCAACCTACCGGCAACAGGTTTCTTATTGTATTCAGCAGCCTTTGTTGTTTGGTGAGACAGTAGCGGACAATTTTGCTTTTCCTTATGAAATTACTAATCAAGCAGTTGACCATGCGCGGATTAACCACCTCCTCAAATCAGTCGATCTGCCGACGAATTATGTTGAAAAGAGGATCACTGAACTTTCCGGTGGGGAACGGCAACGGGTCGCTCTAGTGCGAAACTTATTATTAGAGCCAGCAGTCTTACTTTTAGATGAAGTTACCACGGGTTTGGATGAAGAATCAAAACAAATTGTTTTAAATCTATTAGCGACGGAACATCAACGGGGCAAAACCTTAATTAAGGTTACCCACGATAATGAAGAAATTGCGGCAGCGAGCCACTTACTCCACATGAAAGAAGGTCACTTAGTCAATGAGTAACAACCTTACTGTTTCCAACTTATCATTAGTCATTGCCGCTTTGGGGATGCTTTTGGCGCTCGGCATTAGCACGAAAGAAAAACTGGATCTCCATAAAGATATTCTTTACTCAGTTTGCCGGGCCATTATCCAATTAGCGATTGTTGGATATGTCTTAAAGGGTGTCTTCCACGTTGCGAATATTTGGCTAACGTTAGCTTTATCATTAATTATCATTGTCAACGCTTCGTGGAATTCCTACCAACGGAATGGGAAGCAAAAGAAAGGGTTTTGGTATTCCTTTTTAGCAATTTTTTGTAGTACCACTTTTACGATTGGATTATTGGTGCTTTCGGGATCAATTAAGCCGATTGCCCAACAGCTAGTGCCGATTACTGGGATGGTAGCGTCAAATTCGATGGTGGCGATTGGTTTGGCTTTCCGTTCGATGCGAACCCAGTATAAGCAACAAGAGCAACAAGTTAACGAAATGTTGGCGCTCGGGGCGACGGCGGCCCAAGCTTCAAAGGCAATTATTCGGGAAAGCATTAAAACCGCGATGCAACCAACGATCGACTCTGCCAAAACGGTGGGGCTAGTTGCCTTACCAGGGATGATGTCAGGGTTAATCTTTGCTGGGGTTGATCCGGTTTATGCCATTAAATATCAAATTATGGTGGTCTTTATGTTGCTTTCGGCAACGAGTTTGGGTTCGGTAATTGCAATTTACCTGTCTTACCGAAGTTACTTTACCGACCGTTTACAACTAAAAGTTCCCCGGTAATTGTGGGAAATTTTAGGCTTCTTTGCATAGAAGAGGAAACTCTTTTATTTCCCGGGAAATTCTGTGGTAAAATGGAAAACGAATTTTATTGAGAGTGGTCCTTTTTAAGTCCACTCTCTTTGCTTGCATAAAGTAAATATGAAGAGAGGATCTTTTTTAATGGATAAAAAGGTAAGAGTTCGGTATGCACCTAGTCCAACGGGCTTCTTGCATATTGGGAATGCACAATCAGCACTGTTTAACTACCTCTTCGCCCGTCACTTTGGGGGAACGATGGTATTACGGATCGAAGACACTGACTTGGCCCGGAACGTTGACCATGGGGAAGAATCCCAAATGGAAAACCTCCACTGGTTGGGAATCGACTGGGACGAAGGTCCAAACAAGCCAAATCCAAAGTACGCTCCTTACCACCAAACGGAACGGAACGATCAAGGAATTTACCAAAAGTACATCCAAGAACTTTTGGACAAGGGCATTGCTTACAAGGACTTCGCAACTGAAGAAGAATTGCAAGAAATGCGGGAACAACAAAAGGCCAACGGCGAAGCTCCTCACTACGACGGTCGTTGGTATGGTGCTTCTGAAGAAGACATTAAAGCCGCTGAAGCAAAGGGCTTGAAGCCAAGTATTCGGATTCACCTTCCAGAAAACCACGTTTACGAATGGGATGACTGGGCATTAGGCCACATCGAATTTAACTCCGACAACTTGGGTGGCGACTTCGTTATCCAAAAGAGTAATGGGTTGCCAACTTACAACTTTGCCGTGGTAATTGATGACCACCTGATGGAAATTACCGATGTTATTCGGGGGGCGGATCACATTTCTAACACGCCAAAGCAAATGGCAATTTATGAAGCATTGGGCTTTGACCACCCTCACTTCTGCCACATTTCCTTGATCTTCAACCCAGCTACCGGGAAGAAGCTTTCGAAGCGGGATGCAAATACTTTGCAATTCATTAGCCAATATCACCGTCACGGTTACTTGAGTGAAGCCATCTTCAACTTCATTGCCTTCTTAGGTTGGTCGCCAGTGGGTGAACAAGAAATCTTCTCCAAGGAAGAATTAATCAAGGCTTACGATCCTAAGCGGATGTCAAGTTCACCAGCTTACTTCGACCAACGGAAGTTAGACTGGATCAACGCCCAATACATCAAGAAGATGGATGTTGATGAATTAGCTGACCGGGCTTTGACTTTGGTTCATGAAAACGACTCCGAAGAAGCTAACCAATTAGCTGACTTGAAGTTGGATGACGCCACTTTGAAGGACTTGTTGGTTAAGGTAATTAAGATCCACCAACGCGACGTTACTAAGTTGATCGAAGTCCTTCACTACGCTTGGTTCTACGCAACGGTGCTTGACCAAAACTTGTCATACGACGATTTCAACGACCTTGACGCTGAAGAAACTAAGCAGGTCTTAGCCGGGATTAAGGCTGGAATCGAAGCCTTTGATGGGCAACCAACGGCCGCTGATTACAGTGCTTTGATTAAGCAAGTTGGGAAGGACACTGGTGTTAAGGGCCGGAAGCTTTACTTCCCATTGAACATCACCTTTACTGGGAAGAGCTCGGCTCCTGAAATTAACGAAATCATGGCAGTTTACCCTGCTGACACAAACTTAACCTTGTTGGACAAGGCAATGGCAGCTTTGAACTAGGGGCAAATTGCAAATGAACGGGAGCAGAAAAGCTCATCTTAAATTTGAATGAATGAAAAAGGATGGTATTGGTACTAATTTAGTCCAATACCATCCTTTTATTACATATTGCACGAAATTTTCGTGAGGGACCGTATAATTTTTCTTTCAAGCAGAAATGATAATAGCTTAAGTAAACGTTGGCTGTTCATTAACAGGTGGTTGAGGACTAACTTTATTAGTAATCAAAGCCGATTTTCCAGTCGCTTGAGTTGATAGTGAATTAGGACAGCTTGTAAAAGAACTTGATTTGCTAGATTTAGTTAACTGTTAGCTAGCGTTAAGGAATCATTATTTGTAGTTGTTAAAACACTCGCTGAATTACTCGTCTTGTCCATTGTGTCGACGTAACTGAGAACTGTTTGTAGAACTGAGATTACCTCAATTGATAGTTTCCGAATTTCGTAATGGGGAACCCTTTTGGTTATTTGTTTACGATTATTTTTAACACATGATTAACTCGTTGGTTACTGGGGAGAACTTACTGTTGATGCGGATTCTTGATGTGTAATTAGGACAGTTAATTTAGGATGAATATGATTCAAACTATTTTTATTGTGCTACAATGGAAGCGAATTCAAGCTCAAGTTAAATCCTCTCTCCTACTGGTTATCGATAGATAACAATAAGGGGGGGTAAAGGGAGGGTTTAACAGTTAAATAATATATGATCAATTGTAATCAAAAGTGATATAAT
>DHKFI23501__coassemble_742_pt1 | contig 17831 bp, 13 predicted proteins | sample DHKFI23501__metabat2_high_PE_018 | metagenome-assembled genome bin DHKFI23501 | reverse complement strand
GTTGCCACTGTTTTATTTACCAACAAGTATTTTTACGTTTATTTTATACAGTTTCGCAGTGTTAATTATTTTTGGAATAGCGGTGGGCTTGATTTTTGTTGATCAGCCGTTCAAGGCTAGTTGGGTGCCAATTATTTTACTTAATTTAATTTTCACAGTAGCTAATAGCATGGTTGGTGTGATGATAGATGGAAAGGTGACGGAGCTCGCTAAAAAATCAAATTCAAATGATTTTGAGATGGTCAAGCAAGCAACTGATGGCCTAAGTCTTGTTAAAGATACATTCCTTTCATTTTGTTGGGTTGTGGGAATTAGTTTAATTGCATTGTTAATTTTGAAGCAAATAAGGAAGTTACGTACAGGGCTTGAATAAAGAGAAAGTGTGATCAAAGTAATTTGCCATAATACATTTAAGCAGATTAGAGGTCGGGAGAAAATCTTCTCGACAGCCTGGCAAGGATAAGGAGGACGAAGATTGATTCGCAAGAATCGTTCTTTCGTTCGAACTTATCCTCTAAGATCGAGGTTTCTGTGTAATATTCAGAGGTACAAGAAAGGCTGGGAAGAAATTTGACGTTCTTCCTATCCCTTTTTAATTGTTTAAAACTTGCTTGAAAATTATTCGAATTATGGGCAGACCTATTTTGGCTTGTCATGTTTGGTCACTTAGGTGAAGAGTCTAACATTTTAGGCTTTTTTCGAACTAGCAATTCGCGTAAAAATTGATTCAAAAAATTTGATAGAAAGTTTGAAAATTATCGGTTAAAAGAAAGTTAGCACGTGATTTGAAATTGATGAGAAGGCACCGACAGCTCACAATCTGATACCTCAGTCTCTGTTTAACTTGACGCCTCTTTTTGGGTAGTGTATTATAAAGCTACGTTATGTGAAGATCAAGAGCTTTTTAACTTTTCCTGTTAAGAGAGGGTTTAGTTAGTGTGAAGAACTCCAGGTTCGGTTAAAAAGGTAGCTTGGGAGCAAATTCCTTGAAACTAAGTAGGGGAGTTCGGTTCATTTACCGTTATCAAATGGTCAAGTGGAGGTAGTTCTTACTACCTCAAATTAGGTGGTACCGCGAGCAGTCTCGTCCTATGTTTAGGACGGGACTTTTTTTAATTTGAAAGGAGTTTTTTATGGCAAAAGATATGCCAACCAAATTCGATCCGGCAAGCGTTGAAGCCGGACGTTACCAATGGTGGATTGATAATGGATTTTTTAAGCCTTCTGGCGACAAGAAAGCCCACCCTTATTCAATTGTTATCCCACCGCCGAATGTTACTGGGAAGTTACACTTAGGCCATGCCTGGGATACGACCTTGCAAGATATGATTATCCGGCAAAAGCGGATGCAAGGCTTCGATGTCTTGTGGTTACCTGGGATGGACCACGCTGGGATTGCTACTCAAGCCAAGGTTGAAGCTCGGCTAAGGGAGCAAGGGGTTTCCCGGTATGACTTAGGTCGGGAAAAGTTTGTCCAACAAGTTTGGGACTGGAAAGATGAATACGGCGATATTATTCATAAGCAATGGGCAAAAATGGGGATCTCCGTTGATTACGACCGGGAACGTTTTACCTTGGATGAAGGTTTGAACAAGGCCGTTCGGAAAGTCTTTGTTGATCTTTATAAGAAGGGCTTGATTTACCGGGGAACTTACATTATCAACTGGGACCCGCAGGCTCGGACAGCTCTTTCTGACATCGAAGTCATTCACAAGGATGATCAAGGGGCCTTCTACTACGTTAAGTATCCATTTACGGATGGAACGACTTTTAATGGTAAGGACTATATTGAAATTGCTACGACCCGACCAGAAACAATGTTTGGGGATGAAGCGATCGCGGTCAATCCAAACGATGAACGTTACAAGGATCTTGTCGGTAAGAAAGTAATGGTCCCACTAGTTAATCGGGAAGTTGAAATTATCGCTGATGATTATGTAACACCTGACTTTGGGACGGGGATGGTTAAGATCACCCCTGCTCACGATCCGAACGACTTTAAGGTTGGTAAGCGCCACAATTTACCAGAATTGAACACCATGAATGATGATGCTTCAATGAACGAAAATGCTGGTAAGTACGAAGGTATGGACCGATTCGAAGCCCGGAAGGCAATCGTTGCTGACTTAAAAGCTGAAGGTTACTTACTACGAGAAAAGCCAATCGTTCACTCCGTCGGTCACTCCGAACGGACGGGGGTTCAAGTCGAAGCCCGGCTTTCTACTCAATGGTTTGTAAAGATGAAGCCGTTGGCAGAACAAGCTTTAGCTAATCAAAAGACGGATGATCGGGTTGATTTTGTACCAGAACGGTTTGAAAATACTTTTAACCAATGGATGGAAAATGTCCATGACTGGGTTATTTCCCGGCAACTCTGGTGGGGCCACCGGATTCCGGCTTGGTATAATAAGCAAACTGGTGAAATGTATGTTGGGATGGAAGCCCCTAAGGACAGTGAAAACTGGGAACAAGATAAGGATGTCTTGGATACTTGGTTCTCTAGTGCCTTGTGGCCATTCTCAACAATGGGTTGGCCAAATACTGACGCACCGGACTTCAAGCGCTACTTCCCAACTAATACCTTAGTTACGGGTTACGACATTATCTTCTTCTGGGTTTCCCGGATGATTTTCCAATCCCTTGAATTTACTGGTAAGGCACCATTTAAGCACGTCCTTTTGCACGGATTAATTCGGGACGAACAGGGGCGGAAGATGTCCAAGTCCCTTGGTAACGGGATTGACCCAATGGACGTTGTTGAAAAGTACGGGGTTGACGCCTTACGGTGGTTCTTGATTACTGGGTCAACGCCTGGTCAAGATATCCGCTTCTCTTACAAGAAGATGGATGCTGCTTGGAACTTCATTAATAAGATTTGGAACGCCAGTCGTTACGTAATCATGAACCTTGGAGAAATGGATGCACCACAACTTCCAAGTGCTGATAAGTGGGACTTAGCTGATCAATGGATCCTAAGCCGCTTGAACGCAACGATTAAGCAAGTTAGCGCCCAATTTGAAAAGTTTGAATTTGGGGAAGCTGGTCGGGCCCTCTACAACTTTATTTGGAACGATTTCTGTGACTGGTACATTGAAATGACCAAGGAAAAGTTGAACAATGGGACAGCTGAAGAACAATCAGACACCAAGAACATCTTGGGTTACGTACTTGACCAAATTTTGAAGTTAATGCACCCAATCATGCCATTTGTAACGGAAAAGCTTTGGCAAGCAATGCCACATGAAGGTGAGTCCATCATGGTAGCACAATATCCAGTTGAACATCCTGAATTGGCAAATGCGGAAGCGGAAACTAAGATGGATGATTTGATTGCTTTGATCAAGGCTGTGCGTCAAATCAGAAATGATGCTGGGGCGCCAATGTCCAAGCCAGTCAAGATGTTGATTAAGGTTGATAATGACGAAATCAAGCATATCTTTGAAACTAACCGTGATTACATTGATCGGTTCTGCCACCCTGCAGAATTAACGATTGATGAGGCCGTAGAAGCACCAAAACTTGCTATGTCGGGGATTTTAGCTGGGGCGACGGTTTACATTCCGATGGCTGAATTAGTTGACTTGGAAGAAGAAAAAGCCAAGGTTGCAAAGGAAATTAAGAAGTTGGAACAAGAAGTTCAACGTTCCGAAAAGAAACTTGGTAATGAAAAGTTCGTTCAAAACGCCCCTGAAGCGGTGGTTGAAGAAGAACGGCAAAAAGCAACTGAATGGCAACAAAAGTTAGCGGCTGCTAAAGAACGGTTAACGTCATTAACGGAAGCATAATTTAATTGATCACTTGGAAGGCTGGGTAAAGGCGGAGGTCTTACTCGGCCTCCCTGTACATAGGAGGGAAAATGATCACCAATTACAAATCAGCGTTGGCGTTTATTCATGGCCGTCCCCGGTTTAAGAAACGGCCAACCTTAAAGCGGATGCAATTATTTTTAGCCCGCTTAGGTCATCCTGAAGCTAACCTTAAGTATTTACACGTGACGGGTACAAATGGAAAGGGATCCGTGGTTGCGATGACTCAAGCAATGTTAACGACCAGCGGTTTAACGGTAGGAACCTTCACCTCGCCCTTCATCACCCGCTTTAATGAACGGATTGCTATTGATGGTCAGCCAATTAGCGATGCTGATTTAGTCAAGTGTGTCCAAAAAGTTGAACCGGTTGTTCAAACCCTTGACCAAGAACTTCCAGAAGGTGGTCCAACCGAATTCGAAATTGATCTGGCGGTTGCCATGCTTTATTTTCAAGCAGTTCAACCCGATGTCGTAATCTTGGAAGTAGGAATCGGTGGTAAATGGGATTCGACAAACGTAGTTATTCCTGAGGTAGCAGCGATTGTAACAGTTGGTTATGACCACATGGCTTTACTTGGTGATACTTTAACAGCGATTGCGGAACAAAAAGCTGGGATTATTAAAGCTGGGCGTCCCGTTGTTGTGGGTCAACTACCTGATGAGGCAATGAAAGTAGTAAAAGCAACCGCTAAAACTAAGGCTAGCCCGCTATTAGCTTTGGGGACCGATTTTACGGTAAGAAATTTAAAACCGGGGGCTTTATTTACCCAAATTGAATTTGATAGTCCGGATCTGCATGATTTACAAGTTCAACTTAATCTTGCTGGAGAGTATCAGATTACAAACGCCGCGCTTGCAATCCAATTGGTATTGACTTATCTGAAAGAGCAACAGCTGATCGTTCAGCCTGGTGACTTAAAAGCCGCCCTGGAAAAGGCTACCTGGCCAGGTCGTCTAGAAGTGGTAAATGATGGGCCGTTAATGCTTTTGGACGGTGCTCACAATTTACCTGGAATTCAATCCTTAACGAAAACCATCCGGGATGATTTAAGCAACCACGAAGTTTATTTGTTGGTAGGGATTCTCGCTGATAAACAAGCTGAGTTGATGTTGGGGGAATTAGCAAGTTTGGCGAATGTTCACCTGTACTTAACCCAATTTAAAGGTCCAAGCGAAAAGCGACCAAGTGCAGATTTAGGTGCTTTGATTGACCAGATCAATACCCGCTATCCTGTTCAAGAAACCGCAAGTTGGCAACTTGGATTAAGCAAAATTATCCAGGATATATCGGCAAATGATGTGATTATTATGACTGGTTCGCTCTACTTTATTTCAGAAATTCGAAATTTTTTAGAAATCTGACTAATTTTTGGTCCCTTTTTACGTATATATATAGTAAAGGGGGAAATTTTAAAAATGATTTCACGTTTAGACCGACCGGAAGCAGAATTAAAGTACCGGTCATTAATTAAAGGTGCACTGTATGATCAACCGGAACTATATCAATGGTGGATTAAGCAGGTGCCCACGCCAGCTGCTTACCGAAAGTTATCGGTGAAAAAGAAAAATGATCTGGCAAGTTATGATTTAGAGCATCTATCACCAATGTTATCAGCGATTGAAGCCGGTCAATTAATTATTAAGAGTCCGCGAGAATATTGGGGGCAAGCCTATTCAAGTCAAATTGTCGGACCAGATTTAATTGATCATTTTGCTGGTTGTGAGCAAGAGCAAGTGGCCTTGATTTGTACGGATGTCCATAATGAGATCATTCATTTTCAAATTTTATTTGCTGGTGGGACTAGTGAGTGCGCACTTTATCCTGACCAAATTTTACGGATTGGCATTCAAAATTGCGCGAGTGGAATGATCCTTGCCCATAACCATCCGACGGGTGTACCAAAACCATCGGAAGCCGATAAACGGTTTTGCCAACGAATTGAGGCGGCAGGACGGTTAGTTGGGATTCCGTTGTTAGACTTTATTATTGTTGGCAATACTGATTATTTTTCTTGGCGGGAGAATGAATCATCCCTAATCGTTCCAAACGATGATGAAGTGAATGATTAAATAAATGCTAAGAAAGTAAAAACCTCTTTTTGGCGGGTATCTTTCTGGACTAATTTGGTGTAAGATAATGAACTGTTAAATTACGTTGAATATGGTATAATATCAACGTTATTGAAAGAGTAAATTTTAGAATTATTGAAGGGAAGAAACAGAGTGCCATTAGGAATCGGAACTAAGAACATTGGGATCGATCTCGGAACTGCCAATACCATTGTTTATATTGACGGTAAAGGGATTGTTCTTCGTGAACCTTCTGTGGTTGCACGAAACACAAAAACCAATGATGTAATTTCTGTTGGTGAAGCCGCTCGTGATATGATTGGGCGGACTCCAGCAAGTATCACGGCGATTCGTCCAATGAAGGATGGGGTCATTGCCGATTACGATACGACAGTTGCAATGATGAAGTACTACATGGAAAAAGCCCTTGGCAAGAACGCTGGTAAGCCGTATGTCATGGTTTGTGTCCCAAGCGGGATTACGGAAGTGGAAAAGCGGGCTGTGATTGATGCTACGCGAGTTGCTGGTGCACGGGACGCTTACGTAATCGAAGAACCATTTGCAGCAGCAATTGGGGCAGGCCTTCCAGTTATGGATCCAACTGGGAGCATGGTTGTTGATATTGGTGGTGGGACCACTGATGTTGCCACTATCTCCCTTGGTGGGATTGTTTCTAGCCGTTCAATCCGGATGGCTGGTGATAAGATGAATGACGCAATTATTCAGTTTGTTCGTCAACAGAAGAACCTTTTGATTGGTGAACGGACAGCTGAGAAGCTGAAGTGGGATATTGGTTCAGCTTCAGTTGAGGCGGCACAAGACATGGGAACAACTGAAGTTCGGGGCCGTGATTTAGTTACTGGTCTTCCAAAGACGATGGAAGTTTCCGCGGTTGATGTTTCAACCGCCCTTCAAGATGTGGTCAGTGAGATTATTGCGGCAATTAAAGGAACGTTGGAAGAAACTTCACCTGAAATTGCAGCGGATGTAATTGATCATGGGATTGTCCTTACTGGTGGTGGAGCATTGTTGAAGCACCTACCAGAAGTGATTGCAGACGCCACTAAGGTTCCAGTCTTTATTGCTAACGATCCATTGGACTGTGTAGCAATTGGTACTGGTGAATCACTCAAGAGTATTGACGTGATGAAGAAGAAAAAGTAGCCAGTTTAATTAAGTTGCTACCGTGGGGGATGTGTTGAAAAGTTACTTTCGCACATCCTCTTCGTGTATCTACTTAATTATGATGGTGAGAGTGGAGAATTAAAGCATGCGGAAATTTTTTTCAAATCGACGGTTGGTTATGATTGTGGTTGCTTTAGTGGTAGCTTTTGGGTTAATGGGTGGTTCCGTGACCCTACGTAACAATCGGCTGACCCCACCGCTAATTCAACAATTTGGTAATGATATCATTGGATTTGGAAATGACATCGTTGCATCACCGGCAAATGCAATTCAAAATGTTTTTACCAACTACAGTGATTTATTAAATACTTACCATGAAAATAAAGAATTGAAGCAACAAGTAGCAGAAGTAGCCCAAACCAAAGTGCGGGACCAAGTTTTGGCGAAAGAAAACAAGCAACTAAAAGCCGAATTGAATATGAAAAATTCAATGACAGATTATGAATTAATCACGGCTGCTGTAATTACCCGTTCGCCATCTGCATGGCAACAACAATTAGTTGTCAATAAGGGTCAATCAAGTGGGATTCGTAAAAATATGCCAGTAATGTCTGGTGGTAGCCTGGTTGGTCGGATTTCAGAAGTTAATAAGACGAATAGTAAGATTGAATTGTTGAGTGATACTAGTGAGTCAGCTAACCGATTTGCAATTGAAATTGATGGCAAAAATGGTAAGACGGTTAATGGGGTCATTACCGGGTATCAGTCTGAAACCAATGAATTAGTCATGGGTCAAGTAACCACTAAGGCTTCAATTAGCAAAGGGACGAAAGTTTATACTAACGGGATGGGAGGAATTACTCCTAAGGGCCTGTACGTTGGTAAAGTTAGTCGGATTGGGAAAGATGATTATGGCCTTGCCCAAAAGGTTTACATTAAGCCATCAGCTGATTTCAATAACTTAAACGTCGTTTCAATTGCTAAAATTGATAATTAGGGGGCGAGTAAATGTATCGACTTTCACGGCTTCGATATCTTTTCCCGATCGGCCTCTTTATTATGTTTTTTCTTGATGGATCATTAAGCAAGATCTTTGCAAGCTTCTTTTTTAGTTATCCTTATGCCATGGTTTCGCAATTAACATTGTTGTGGCTTGTTTTGGCATACTTTTTTGAGGATAATGTGCAAATTCCGTTAACCTTTTTTGCGGTAATTGCGGGGGCAATTGCGGATATTTATTATTCTGGCATTTTAGGATTATTTATCTTCTTGTACCCCTTAATTGTCTGGTTAACTAGGGTTTTGGCGCATTCGTTTAATCCATCTTTTTTAACGTCAATTTTAATTTTCTTCATTGACGTCGCTACTTTTGAGTTTTTGAATTATTTGGCTTATAACATAGTGGGGGTGACCACAATGTCAATGGTTGACTTTGTGGTAAATGTTCTAACTCCAACCCTAGCCTTAAATCTAGTTTATTTTGTGGTTTTCTATTGGCCAATTAGTGCCATTTTTAAGTGGGGGACGAAGCAAAGAAACTAGTTTTCTCATAATTTTTTAATCAAAAATGATTGACAAAGTTAAAAAAGCTCGTTAATATAATGACAATTAAATAAGCGACGAAGAGCAGGACTAGTAAAAGTTAACTGATTAAGTAGAGAGCCTCAAGTGGTGAGATGAGGTAGTTAGTTACTTTGAATCACAACTGTGAGTTGATCACTTCAAAGGTGATCCGGGGAAGCCCGTTATAGCACAGAGTTTAAAATTGAACTCGCTAAGGCCAATTTTGTGAGAAGTTGGTAATGATGAGGTGGAACCGCGGAAACGCCCTCTGGTCGAAATGACCGGGGGCTTTTTTGATTCCATAAAGATTTTGAACTTAATGAGGCGGTGATCGTGAGATAACCGTAAAATGGGGTGGAACCACGGTGAAGCGTCCCCTGAGGCTAAGTGCTCAGGGGGCGCCTTTTTAATTTTCAGCACTTATCGTCACTTTGCGTTTAACAAAATCAAGATAAAACGAGGAGGAGTAAATATGTCGTTGAATTATATTTCGCAAATTTTGCCATCATTGCTTGATGGAACGAAATTAACGTTATCCTTATTCTTTTGGACTTTAATTGGATCTTTACCACTCGGAATTTTAGTAAGTATTGGTTTGATTGGTAAATTTAAACCCTTAAAGTGGTTTTTAGATCTTTACGTTTGGTTAATGCGGGGAACGCCACTGCTTTTGCAATTAATTTTTGTTTTCTACGGCCTGCCAATTATTGGGATTGTCTTTCCTCGTTATGAAGCAGCGATCTTTGCCTTTATTCTAAATTATGGGGCTTACTTCGCTGAAATCTTCCGGGGTGGGTTCCAATCAATTGATCCTGGCCAATATGAAGGGGCTAAGGTTTTGCGGTTAAGCTACTTCCAAACTTTGCGTAAGATTGTGATTCCCCAAGTTGTCAAGATTGTAATTCCTTCAATTGGGAATGAAGTTATTAACCTGGTTAAGGATTCATCTTTGGTATACGTAATTGGCCTTGGCGATCTTTTACGGGCCGGAAATGTGGCAACGGCACGGGACGTTACCTTAGTACCATTATTAATGGTTGGGGTAATTTACCTAATCTTAATTGGAATTTGTACCTTCCTATTACGGAAGGTTGAAAACCGCTACTCATACTACAAGTAATTGGGAGGTAGCAAGATGTTAGAAATTAAGAATTTAAAGAAAAGCTTTGGCAGTCGTCAAATTTTAAACGGGGTAAGCTTTACCGTTAATGATGGTCAAATCTTGTGTATTGTTGGTCCTTCTGGGGCTGGGAAGACAACTTTGTTACGGTGCATTACTGGATTAGCAAGTGCCGATAGTGGTGAATTTCTAATTGACGGAATCGCTTTCGACCCTCAAGGAATGGAAATTGGCGATGCTGTGATGGGGGTTGTTTTCCAGGATTTTAATCTTTTCCCACACCTTTCAGTTTTGGAAAATGTTACCTTAGCTCCTGAAATGGTGCTTAAAGAAAGTAAAGAGACTGCTGAAAAGGCAGGACGGGAATTATTAGCTGAACTTGGTCTGGATGGAAAAGGTAATCTTTATCCTTATCAATTATCCGGGGGGCAAAAGCAACGGGTTGCTATTGCTAGGGCCTTAGCGATGAAGCCAAAGATCCTTTGTTATGACGAACCAACGAGTGCCTTAGACCCTCAATTGCGAGACGAAGTGGCAGACCTGCTTTTGAAATTGAAAGGTCAGGGGATGACCCAACTGGTGGTTACTCATGATATGGATTTTGCGGAAAAAATTGCAGATAAACTATTGAAGGTTACAGCATTAGATCAGAAGGGGTAAGCTAAGCATGAAACGGTTTAAATTACTAATTTTGGCCGTTCTTTGCCTCCCAGTAATTTTTCTGGCAGGTTGCCAGTCAGTTGTTCAACGGGCAAACAGTCAGGATACTTGGTCAAAGATTGAGCGGCAAAAGAAAGTTGTGATTGGGTTAGATGATAGTTTTGTTCCAATGGGCTTCCGGGAAAAAAGTGGGAAGCTCGTGGGATACGATGTTGATTTAGCCCGAGCGGTATTCAAACAATATGGTATCAAAGTTGATTTTCAACCAATTGATTGGTCAATGAAAGAAACGGAACTCCGGAATGGGACGATTGACCTGCTTTGGAATGGTTATTCAGTTACCCCAGAGCGGGCAAAAAAAGTGGCCTTTAGTCGTTCATACTTGCAAAATCAACAAGTTTTAGTAACGAAGAAGAGTTATGGAGTTAAGACTTTTGCTGACATGAAAGGGAAGACCCTCGGGGTGCAAAATGGTTCAACTGGTCAAAATGAATTGAATGCCCAACCGAAACTTTTGAAAGATTTTATCAAGGGCAAGACACCAGTTTTGTATGACACTTTTCCAAATGCCTTTATTGATCTGAATGCCAATCGGATCCAAGGCCTTTTAATGGATAAAGTTTATGCTGAATATTACATTCGGCATCAAAAGAATCGCAAGGACTTTAAGGTGATTGTTAACCCTAACTTTGAAGTTGATGACTTTGCGGTTGGTCTTCGGAAAGGGGATAAGACCTTAAAGAAGAAAATTGACCAAGGCCTCGGCCGTTTGCAAAAGAGTGGTCAACTCGAAAAGATTAATGACAAATGGTTTGGAACTTCGAGCAACTATCTTGGAAAATAGTTGTTAATTAGAAGGTAAATTTTAAGAGCGAGTTGGGGAGAAAAGAAATTTCTTCTCAGCTCTTTTATTTAAATCGTGATTAATAAATTATCCTTTCCTCTTGTTTTCAAAGCGCTTTGTGGTAGGATGAAAGCGTAAATGAAATTTGAGGAGGAATTGCTCATGACAATGGATCCAAATAAAGCCCAAGATGTGTGGAAAGATGTTGGTCAACACGTTCAATTTACGGTGCTTGAATTAAATCGTAAGGATCAAGCTAAAGAACGGGAAGTGATTTGTGAATTTGCTGACCGTTATCAAGCAATTTTGCGGTCGCTACGGATTCGCGACGAAAAGGGCGATTTAAAGGCATCGTTTGGGTTTAGTAGCGCAGCGTGGGATTACTTATTCCCAGGTTCTGCTAAGCCAAAGGAATTAGAAACGTATCAAACGGTAAAGGGTCCAAAGTATGAAATGCCAGCTTCTAAGGGGGACCTTTTCTTCCATATTCGGGCTAGTGACGAAGCGGTAGTTTACGAAGCCATGAGTCAATTCCGGCGCTTCTTAAAGGATATTACGACGGTCGTTGATGAAACGAAAGGGTTCCGTTATTTTGAAGGCCGGGCAATTATCGGTTTTATCGACGGAACTGAGGCCCCGCAAATTGAAGACGCAGCGGATTACGCAATTATTGGGGATGAAGATCCAACCTTTGAAAATGGGTCATATGCCTTTGCTCAAAAGTGGCGTCATAACATGGACTTCTGGAACCACCTGAAGACTGAAGAACAAGAAAAAGCGGTTGGTCGGGAGAAGTTTAGTGACCTTGAACTTGATGACGAAGAAAAGTTTAAGAATGCTCACAACGTGGCTTCAAAGGCTGAAATCAATGGAGAAGAACAAAAGATCGTGCGGATGAATGTTCCTTATTCTGATCCAGCTTCTGGGAATACTGGGACTTACTTCATTGGTTACTCACGTCACTGGACTGTAACTAAAATGATGTTACAAAACATGGTTGACCAAAGTGACTTCTTATTGACCTTCTCCGATATTTTGAGTGGTCAATTATTCTTTATTCCTTCCCGGCCATTACTTGACCAAATTGCGGAAGGTGAATTCTAAAGATAACAAGCGGATAAAATTTTCCAAAAGTAGGACAATGCTGATCTTCAGCTAAGTCCTACTTTTTTTACTTACCGTCGCCTATTATTAAAAGTGATCGGATAAACATGATTAAACTTTCAGCTTAAAAAATTATTTTTGCTCATTAGTTAGCTTATCAATTGAGTAAATTGTGAAAATTGAGATCGGTTTAAATAAACTTATAAAAAATAAGGGTAGTCTGAAAAGGTAAGTCTCCACTTGCTTAACAAATATATCGGATGATATTTAAAGCTTTTGGAATTAGAACAATTAACAAGTTGTCGTTTCATCCACAACATATTGTGTCTATAAAGTCAAGAGTTTCTATATGTTGTTCTTTTGGCTACTATGGAAACTGTTAATTATCGATTGAAGTGAGGACTGAGAAAATGCAAACGGATCTGGAAATCTTAAAAACTGTTCAAGTTGAAAAGCGGGATCAGACAATCACTCCCTTTTATCCTTATAAAATCAAGTGGGTGCTTGAACAGCTTCACGCCAGCGAAACTGTTCAAGTTGCAGTGATAAGTGACCTAATTAAGGAATTTGCTGATAAAAAACTTATCCAAACGAAGCAAATTGCCGCTACGATAAAAGAAGCTTTACTTAAAAATGGTCAACCTGCCTTAGCCCAAATTTATGGTGACTATCGGCGGCGGGACGAAGAAAATTTTGCGCAAGCAACTGATCCCCAAGTAAAGTTAAAGGCGCTCTTTGGAAAAAATGATCGGGTGGTCCACGAAAATGCCAATAAGGACTCAAAGGTTTTCAATACCCAGCGGGACTTAGAAGCGGGGGTTGTTAGCCGCGCCCTTGGTTTAAAAATGTTACCAGAAGTGGTGGCTAAGGCTCATTTACGGGGCGATCTCCACTGGCATGACCTTGACTACTCACCAGTAACACCAGAAACTAACTGTTGTTTAATTGATTTCGATGAGATGTTGGCCCATGGTTTTAAGATTGGAAACGCTTGGGTTGATTCACCGAGGTCAATCCAAACGGCGACCGCTCAAATGTCACAGATTATCGCTAATGTGGCCTCATTACAGTATGGGGGGTGCTCAGCCAACCGGATTGATCAACTTCTTGAACCGTATGCAGAATTGAATTATCAAAAGCATCTCCGGGACGCCAAAGAGTGGGTGGCATCAGATAAGCAAACGGCTTATGCGCGACAAAAAACGGAAAAGGATATTTATGATGCCATGCAAGCTTTAGAATACGAAATTAATACTTTGTACTCTTCTCAGGGTCAGACCCCATTTACGACGATTAACTTCGGCTTAGGGACTTCCTGGATTGCACGGGCGATTCAACGGTCAATTTTACAAATTCGGATCAAAGGCTTGGGAAAAGAACACCGGACAGCGATTTTTCCAAAGTTGATTTTTACTTTAAAGCGGGGCTTGAACCTTAATCCTGGAGATCCAAATTATGATATTAAGCAATTAGCACTCGAATGTTCAACCAAGCGGATGTATCCGGATTTATTGATGTATGATCAGATTATTAAGATTACCGGAAGTTTTAAGACCCCAATGGGCTGCCGAAGTTTCTTGCAAGGCTGGCATGACCCAGAAACAGGAAAAGAAGTTAATTCTGGGCGGATGAATCTAGGCGTAGTTTCCTTAAACCTACCACGGATTGCCTTGGAAGCTAAGGACGATCAAAAACTATTTTGGGAAATCCTTGATGAACGGCTGAATTTAGCAAAGATTGCTTTGGATTATCGAATCAAGCGAACGAAGGAAGCTAAACCGGAAAATGCACCCTTGCTGTATATGTACGGTGCCTTTGGCAAACGCCTAAAGCCAACCGATAGTGTTGATGAAGTTTTTAAGAATAGCCGGGCAACGGTTTCACTAGGCTACATTGGCTTATACGAAGTTGGGGCAAGCTTCTTTGGCCCGAGCTGGGAGAAAAATGAAGAAGCCCATCAATTTGTAGCTGAAATTGTTAAGCGAATGGCCGAAGCATGCCACCAATGGGAAGCAGAAGAAGGCTATCACTTTAGCCTTTACTCCACCCCAGCCGAATCATTGACCGATACTTTCTGTCAGGCCGATATTAAACGGTTTGGCCGGATTTCAGATGTGACGGATAAGGAATACTATACAAATAGTTTCCATTACGATGTTCGAAAGCACCCAACACCGTTTGAAAAATTGAGCTTTGAAGAGGCGTTTCCTAAATACGCAGCGGGTGGGTTTATTCATTATTGTGAGTACCCCAATCTACGCCAAAATCCTAAGGCTCTTGAAGCAGTGTGGGATTGGGCCTATGATCGTGTTGGCTATTTAGGGACCAATACAGCAATTGACCAATGTTTTAAGTGTGGTTTTAAGGGCGAATTTGAAGCCACTGCACGGGGATTTAAATGCCCGCAATGTGGTAACCATGATCCAGCAACCTGTGATGTGGTTAAACGGACCTGTGGTTATCTAGGGAATCCACAACAACGGCCGATGGTTCATGGTCGGCACGAAGAGATTATTCATCGGGTAAAGAATATGACAGAAGGGATGGTAATGCATGCTGCAAACTTTGAAAAAGCCAAACAATCCGAAGCCGCGAGAATGGCGCGCTGATCAACTTTCACAGCAATACATCGCTGATTACAAGCCATTCAACTTTGTAGATGGTGAAGGAATCAGATGTAGTTTGTACGTTTCAGGCTGTCCTTTCCATTGTCCGGGTTGCTATAATGTGGCAGCACAAAATTTTCATTATGGTCAGCCATATACTCAAGAGCTTGAAGACCAAATTATTGAAGATATTAGTCAATCCTACGTTCAAGGTCTTACCTTGCTTGGTGGGGAACCATTTTTGAATACCCAGGTTTGTCTTCGTTTGGTCAAACGGGTTCGGAGAGAGTTTGGTCATCAAAAAGATATTTGGTCGTGGACCGGCTATACTTGGGAGGAACTTCAAAAGGAAACTCCAGACAAGTTAGCTTTACTAAAACAATTGGATATTCTAGTTGATGGGCGCTTTCTCCTCGCCCAGAAGGACTTAACCCTACAATTTCGCGGGAGCGCAAACCAACGGATTATTAATGTGCCAGCTTCGTTAAAAAGTGGTCAAGTAATGGTTTGGAAGGATTTGGTTCGCTAAAAGGTAAAATGTTTTAATCCCGAACGAGTTGATCGTTCGGGATTTTTTATTTGGTATAGTATTTACAATCGTTAAAGTTCGTGTTAATATTCAAGGCATGAAAAAGCCGAATGTTCGGTAGTCTTGAAAGTTAAATGTAGGCGATTGAGCGATCGGTAAGAGAGAAAAAGGTTATTGTGGAGGTAAAAATGGATTCACAAGTAGAGAGCGGATTGATGATTGGCCCCGATGATAAGGTGCCAGTTAGTGAAGCGACACTATTAGGATTACAACACGTGTTAGCGATGGACGTCTATGTTCCACCGATTATTCTAGCGGGGATGCTTTCCATGGGAGCGATTGATTCTCAGGGGCTTTTACAAGGAACGTTCTTAGCTGCCGGGATCGGGACAATTTTGCAAACCGTCTTCTTTATGAAGATGCCAATGTCACAAGGGCCATCCTTTGTTCCTTTGGGAGCAGCTACTGGGATTGCGTTGGCTGGTGGTGGTCTCAAGGGAGATGGGATGGCAACCTTGATTGGAGCGCTAATCGTTGGGGCTATCCTAATGGTTTTACTTGGATTAAGTGGGACCTTTCAGAAAATTATCAATAAGTTAGTGCCAGCGGTGGTTGGTGGTACCATTATCACTTGTGTGGGGTTATCATTAATTCCATCAGCTTTAAATGACAATATTTTTGAAGCAAGTGGTAATATTTACCAAAACATTGAATTGGCTTCAGCAACCGCTTTGACCTTATTGATTTGTGTTGGGATTAGTATTCGTTTTCCAAGGGTCCAAAAGATTTTCCGGACGGGTTCGATTGTAATTGCTCTCTTGGTTGGGACTTTGTTAAGTGCTACAATGGGGCGGTTTGATTGGCACTCAGTTGCGAGCGCAGCATGGTTTGGTGTACCTCAAGGGACGGTTTTTCACTGGGGTGTTCACTTTAATTTAACGGCCATCTTAACGTTCATTATTATTTATGCAATCATTACGACGGAAACGACTGGGACCTGGTTTGCGATGGGTGCTGTCACAAACCATGAAATTACTCCCAAGCAATGGAATCGGGGGATTATCGGTGAAGGCTTGTCTTGTTTAGTAGCGGCCCTTTCAGGGACAACGCCAGTAACTGGATACTCTACAAATGCCGGGGTGATTTCAATTACTGGGGTCGCTTCTAAGCGGGTCTTTGTGGCTGCCGGAATTTGGTTTATTATCTTAGGCTTCTTCTCCAAGTTATCCGCATTCTTGGCTGCTGTTCCAGCGCCAGTTATTGGTGGGGTTTTTGCTATTATTACGGTTACCATCATGTTAAACGGGTTAAATGTTATTCGGGGAATTAAGACTGAATCAAGTGACCTTTACATCATCGGCTTACCAATTATTTTGACCTTGGCAATTGTTCTTTTACCAAGCAAGGTAACTGATAATGCGCCACAATTGCTTCAATACTTGTTAGGGTCACCAGTTGCAGTAGCTGCCCTTTGTGCAATTATTTTGAACCTATTGATGCCTCGTGATCGTTACTAAATTATAAAGATCCAGAGAGGATCATTTGAGGGTGCCATTAATAATGGGTTACAATATTAGAGGTTGAGGTTACTCAGCCTCTTTTTTAATTGTTTTTGAGGAACCTGAGCGGTTATAAAATAATAGAGTAAGGAAAGAGATTAATGGAAACAGTTACCTTAAATAATGGGATTCAAATGCCAGTGCTGGGATTTGGAACCTACCAAATTGAAAGTGTAAATACGAAAAATGCTGTTAAACAAGCGATTGATGCCGGTTACCGATTAATTGATACTGCTCAATATTACGGAAATGAAGCCGGCGTTGGTCAGGCAGTTAAAGAAAGCGGGATTAGTCGGGACCAGTTTTTTATTACCACCAAGACACCATTAAGTGGTTATGCGGAGACGAAGGCTGGAATTGATGAATCATTATTAGAAGGAAAGATGGATTATTACGATATGGTTTTAATCCACTGGCCAATTCCGGATTACCTAGATTCTTATGTTGCCTTAGAGGATGCCGTTAAGGAAGGTAAGATTCGGGCAATTGGGGTAAGCAATTTTAATCATGAACAGCTTCAGAAGGTGCTTGACAAAGCAACGATTAAGCCGGTTGTTAACCAAGTTGAAACCCACCTAATGTGGCAACAACAGAAAATGCACCATTTTTTAACTGAACATCAGATGGTGCATGAAGCTTGGTCACCACTTGGGCAAGTAACTGAAACAATTATGGGAAATGAAGTTTTAACGTCCCTTGCTCAGCAATATCATAAAACGCCAGCGCAAATTTCACTCCGCTTCTTAATTCAAGAGGGAGTGGTTGTGATTCCTAAGGCTACTCACCTTAAACGTCAATTGCTAGTTTGTAACATTCCAAATTTTGCTAGATTATTCGTCATGA
>DHKFI23501__coassemble_731_pt1 | contig 18647 bp, 14 predicted proteins | sample DHKFI23501__metabat2_high_PE_018 | metagenome-assembled genome bin DHKFI23501 | reverse complement strand
CAGTATAGGGGGTTCGCCATGTGATTAATAGACGTGTCGTTATTCACCGCTTACGGCTTATTTACCGTGGAATTATAAACAAAAGCAAGAAAAAGTAGCTTAAAAATAGGAAACCGGGGTTACTCGCCGATCGAAATCGTCTGAGTAACCCCGGTTTTTAATTTTCCCAGTTTGATAACATTTAATATTAGAACTGAGGGCAGAAGATCAGCTTCACCCATCAATTCACGGACTGCTTACATTTAAAGGTTGGAACGTAGCCGATACAACTTTGAATTATCATTCTTCACTAAAGTTCAGAATGTCAATTTCAAAGCTTGGTCTTATCGTAAGCAGACAAGTTGCTAACGATAATTTGGCTACTTAACCTTTATTAGTGGTCTATTTACTATAATCAACGTAATTAACCAGCCGTGCCAGAAGTATTGAATTGATGTTAACTTAACCGAAAATTCTGTGATGATAAGTAAGATCGGCACAGAGGCTCAAAATCAGCTCCACCACGTTCCCTGGCTAATATCTGGAACTTTCTCCATTTTTAATTTTCAAATTCAAACCCTTGCTTTTTAACAAACTGAGCCACTTCTGGCCGGCGTAGTTCAGCAAAGAAAGCTACTTGAGTTTGGGTCCAAGTGGTATCTTTTTGGTGGCTTGAACGATGTAAATAATACTGGCGTACCACTTGGTCATAATTTTCAAGCTTGGTAAAACCATTTTCTGGATATTGGTCAACGGCAGTAAATTGATTGAGTGGTAACCGCGGTTTAACCTCATTTTTGACTACTGGTACCCCAATCGTCATTCCAAAAAGTGGCACCGTTAATGGTGGTAAATGAAGGAGTTCAGCTACCCGGGCCAAGTTGTTCCGGATCCCACCAATGTAACAAATCCCTAACCCCATTGATTCAGCCATTAAGGCCATATTTTGAGCTGCAATTGTCGTATCAACAGTGGCAACCAAGAAGGATTCTAAATTCTTCAACGGAGCTAAACTCTGGTGATTTGCCTTCAAAATTTGGGCTTGACGGTTAAGGTCAGCAACGAAAATAAAGAAGCCCCCACTCTTCTTCACATAAGAAGCGCTTTGCGAAATTTCCGCAATTTCATCCCGGACTGCTTGATTCTTAACTTCTAGAATGGTAAAAGCTTGCACGAAATTTGACGAAGAGCCAGATTGGGCAGCTTGTAATAGTTTCGTTTTTACATCGTCACTCAAAGACGTAATTTCAAAATTGCGAACCGAAACGTGACTTTGCATTTGCTTTAATAAACCCATTTAAATCTCTCCTTTCGAAAAATAAGGTAGGAAGAAAACTTGCTCGACGGTTTAGTTGGGATACGGAGGACGACGATTAATTCATAGAATTTGCCTTTCGTTCGAACTTACCCTCTAAGACCGTGGTTTTCGACCTAAGTTTCTGTGTAATATCCGGAGATACGAAAGAGACTGGAAAGAAGTTTATCTTTCTTCCCAGCCTGTTTAATATTATTCTACTTTTGCAACTGCTTCATTTACCGCTTGGGCTTCAGCTTGAACCAAGGCTGTCTTGGTTTCAACGACTTTCACATCCATTTGAATCTCCCGAGTTAATCCTGGGGTATTCACCTTTGGTTCAAAGAAGTCCTTAAATTCTGCCAAGCGTTCTGGTGTGTGGAAAACAGCAGAAGTGACCGTAATGAAGGTGGCAAATTCCATGTCACCACCGACAGTAGCGTCTAACCAACTCCATTCGTCCCGAATCCAATCCCAGGCCGCTTGTTGACCAGCCGGATTAGCAAGCAAGCCCCGGTACCAAGCCCGTAAGTCTTGTGGCTTAATAGTTGTGGAGTCTTCAAAGCGGTCAATCAGTTTACTAATCAAGTTGGTATCTTTGGCCTTGGTCAAAGCGAAGCAAAGGTCTTGCTTGTAACTAGGATCACTAGTTTGCCGGTAGTCGGCTAATAATTGATCAAAGAGTTCAGCAGAACCATAGTTAACAACTTCGTTTTGCAGAATAAGGGCCCGGACGTCAGCTGGTAATTCGGCCGCTGAATGTTGTTTAAACAAGGCATGAGCGGCGGAAATTACAACCGAATCTTCTGCGTAGAGAGCTGCAGATAAAATCGTTGGCCGCATTAATTCAGCATCAATATCATCACTAGCTTGTTTTTCCCAACCAAGATGCTTGGCTTGATCAGCACTTAACTTCGCAAAGTATCGCTTTAAATTAGCTTCACTTGGTGTCTTCGGGATTACGAAATCCCGTAATTCACCAGCAATCCGATAAAGGGCATCGTTAACAATTGCTGATTGGCTAGTCTTAAACTTTCCAAGTAAGCCAACTAGATCAGCGTAACTAATTTGGCGAGCTTCTGCTAAGAGACGCAGGTCTTGCAAAAGTTGTAATTGGGTAATGTGATCTAAGTCAGCTAAATGATTCAAAATATCATTTAACAGTTCAGGAGTATACTTAACAATTAGGTGGGAATTGTTCCCGTCATTCAACCGCAATGGCTTTCCGGCAGCTTGGCGCAAGGCTTGGTAATCGCCAAGGTCAAGGTCAGCGGTTTTCATTAACTTAGGAGCATCAAAGTTAGCATTCAGCGGAATTGGCCACAAGCGATTTTGATCCTGGCCATCCCCGATAAAGAATTGCTTTTGGTGCAACTTAAGGTGGCCGTCAACGACTTCGGCTTCTACTACTGGATAACCAGGTTGATTCAACCAAGCCTTCATGATCGCCCCAATATCCATCCCCGAGGCTTCACCGAGGGCTTGCCATAAGTCATCCCCCTTGGCATTACCATATTGATGCGCAGCAAAGTAGTTCTTAAGTCCGGCCCGTAAAGCATCATCCCCAATTAAGGACCGAACCATTACTAAAAGCCGACTCCCTTTAGCATAAACGATTGCGCCGTCGAAGATGGCATCAATTTCCCGGGGATCTTCGACATCTACGTGGACAGATTGAACCCCATCGGTCGCATCCCGTTGCAAGGCCATTGGGGCTTCGGAAGTTTGGAAGAGTTCCCAAATATGCCAATCAGGTTGCAAAGCATCCACCGAAAGGTATTCCATCATATTTGCAAAGGACTCATTTAACCAGAGGTCATCCCACCAATTCATCGTAACTAGGTCCCCAAACCATTGGTGGGCCAATTCATGAGTAATTACGGTTGCAACAACCCGTTTAGTATCAAGGGCGGTGTTATCAGGATCCAATAGTAAATATGCTTCCCGATACGTTACCAAGCCCCAATTTTCCATCGCTCCTGCAGAGAAGTCTGGTAAGGCAAGTTGCCAAGAATGAGGCAATGGATACTTAGTTTGGTAAAAGTCCTCATAGAATTCAATTGCCCGCTTCGCAATATCAAGAGCAAAGTCAAGTTCTTTTGCTTGATGAGCCTTGGTAGCAAAGACCCCAACTTGGACTCCACTCTTAGTAGTGGTTAATTTCTTTTGCATTTCACCAAAGGCAAAGGCAACTAAGTAGGTTGACATCTTAACCGTTTCTTGGAAGTAGTGCACCCCATCAGTCACATGATCCTCTGGCATGTTAGCAATAATCGTTTCACCTGGGTGTTCATCAAACTTAATCGCTAAAGAAAAGGTTGCCTTCGCTGCTGGTTCGTCTACACAAGGAAAGGCTTGGCGGGCAAAGGTCGTTTCAAATTGGGTCCCAATCAATTGCTTTCGTTCCCCATTAACTTCGTAGTATGAAGGATAAATTCCCATCATCGTGTCCGTTAGGGGGGCTTGGTAGGCAATTGTTAACGTAACTGACCCTTGCTTGGTTAATTTAATTTCAATCGTTTCTTTTGCTTGATTTAATTCAAAAGCAACTGGTTGCCCATCAACTAGTACTTGGCTAACTTGGAGAAACTTTTGGTTAACTGCGATTGCAGTAGCTTTAGCCTCTCCGGTAATCGTAGTTTTCCCAGTAATGGTCTTTGCTTCTCGATTAATATCGATGAACAAATCATAATGTTTAGGTACATATGATGCTAATAAACGTTTTGCCATTTGGTCAATTTCCTTTCGTAAAATTTATTTTTCGGTTTTTGAAGGGTGAACTTGCCCTTGAATAAAGTCCGATGCCAGATCATAAACGGCCGGGCTCCAAAAGTTAGTTTCGTGGCCAGCGCCTTTTACCCGGACTGCCGTGACATCAACACCAGCGTCCGCTAAGGCATGCGCCATATCTTCCATTTGATGATATGGCACTACTCGATCAGCATCCCCATGGAAAAGTAAAAATGGTGGATAAGCCTGCCCCGCCTTAATTTGATAAAGCGGACTCATTTCCCTTTTCAGCTCCGCCCACTGCTTTTGATCCTTGCCAAAGAGGCAGTACTGCAATAGATCAGATCCCGGAACCTGGCTAGTATAGTTAAAGACATCTTCAACATCAGTCGGAGCAAAGCAAGCAATCACCGCATTGACGGCATCTGATTCTTCGGGATATGCCGCCGTCCGGTAGCGCTTATCATCGCCTGTCAAGCCAGCTAGAAGGGCAGCATTTCCGCCAGATGAAGTTCCCCAAAGAACCACCCGCTCTGGATCAATTGCATATTCAGCCGCGTGGACCCGCAAAAAACGAATTGCGGTCTTGACATCTGCTAAAAAAGCTGGGAAGGGATGGCCCTCAAGCGAGTTTCGGTGTTGAACCGTTGCCACTACCATTCCTTGGTGAACATAGCGAACTAATTGTGGAATTTCTTCACCTAAGGTTGGCCGTTGCCACGAGCTTCCCTGGACAAAAACTAATAATGGTCGCCGTTTAAGTTCATTAACCCGGTACCGTTGTAACCATGGAACCAGGAGAGACAGCTTTAGAGCTTCACCATCAACAGCTGCATAAGTAACATTTTCGATTAACCGGACTTGGCCTGTTAGATCTGGATTAGCGGTAATTTCTTTGATTTCCATTTGGTGACCTCTTTTTCTAACTGGTAATAATTTCTTTTTGGACAATCCTTAACTTTTTATCGAACCGATAAATGATTGGCTCAGCATTCGGAACTTCGACTTGATTAATTTGGTCATCCGGAATGCCCTCGAGATATTTAATCAAGGCCCGCAGTGAACTACCGTGCGCCACCACCAATTGATTTTCACCGTTTAACAACCGGGGCGCAATCGCATCTTCCCAGTACGGAAGTAACCTTTTTTGGGTCATCGCTAAGCTTTCAGCTAAGGGAATCTGAACTCCTAAGCGATCATAGCGACGGTCATGTTGAGGCTGGCTTAAGCGCGGAGGTACTGCAAGGTAGCCCCGGCGCCAAGCTTTAAACTGCTTTTCACCAACCCGAGCTTTGACCTTATCCTTGTGTTGACCACTAAGGGCCCCGTAATGCCGTTCATTTAACCGCCAAGTTTTGCGGATCGGTAAATAAAGTTGGTCTTGGGCAGCTAAAATTAAGTTCGCCGTAATAATCGCCCGTTGCATATACGAAGTATGAACGGCTGTATATTGGTAACCTCGTTTAGCAAGAATTCGCCCGACTTGCTTCGCCTGAGCTACCCCTTTTGCCGTTAGCGGTGAATCCGTCCACCCAGTAAAGATATTATCCAAATTCGCCTGGCTTTGACCATGGCGAACGACAACTAAAATTGACATTGTTCACCTTCTCTCTCACTTTTCTTATCTTATCACGATCAATTAATTTAGAATATTAATTCCGTCGTGATTTTAGTAAATAATTAGTTAACGACCGTCTTAACCAGGACCATTAAAATTGGAATGACGATAATTGAAAGGACCGTCGTTTCCGTCACCATTACCGCTGCATATTCTGAATCGGCATGATAGAGCTTCGAGACGACTGGTGCATTAGTCATCACGGGCATTGCTGCTTGAATAATAAAGACTTGTTTCATCAAGGTTGGCATACTACTTGGCAAAACTAACAAGGCCATTAAAGCGGGAGCAATTAGAAAACGACCTAACAAAATTCCCCAGGCATCCCGGTTAAACCGAATCCGACTTAAGCCTGCATTGGAGATTGCGATGCCAATAAAGATCATGGATAGTGGAATGGTTAACCCCCCGAGGTAGCCACAGGTTTGTAAAATAAATTTAGGCAGGTGAATATGCAAAACCACCAAAATCACAGCCACAATAAAGCCAAGCAGTGGTGGGGAAAATAACTTTCCTAGCGCTTGTTTAAGGTTAACCTTCGCAGTTCCGGTCCCGTCCTTTTGAATTAGCCAGACCCCTAAAGTCCAAAAAAAGGTGGTGTTGGCCATGTAGTACACCAGAACATAAGGGATTGAGGGGGTTCCAAATAAAGCCAAGTTAATTGGTAAGCCAATAAAAACGGTATTGGAATTAAAAAACATTGACGAAAAAAGGCCTAAATGACTCCGCCGAATCGCCAAAGCCCGGGCAATCGCTAAAGACAAAGCAAATAAAATCACCATCGAAATTATTGGATATCGCAAATCCGGCAACAAAACGTGTAACTCATTTGCCGAAAATTGCTTGGTAATTGTCGAAATCATATAAGCTGGTAAGGCAACTTGGGTGACTAAGCGAGAAATAATTTTTGGCGAAGCCAGATTAAACCAATGATGTTCATTTGCTATAAAGCCAACTAAGACCATGATCAAAATGACGCTAACTCCCGAAAGCGCCGCTAAAAATACTGTTAACATCCTTTTCCCTCTCTTTTTATGTAATACCTCCTTATTTTAGGATGGTTTTAAAAAATTGACTAGAATAAATGAGAAGAAAATTAGGAAAAGTGGGGTTGAGAAAGCTCCTAAATCATTTTGTGAGATAACGGAAGAGGCCATGAAGAAATACACACATTTCTTCATGGCCTCTAACATACCTCTAAATGTTACACAGAAACTGCGGACAGGGAAACTTTCTTCCTACCCTAATATTTTCCTTCATTTGGGTAAGACGTAATCACAACCATCTTGCCATGCCAGGTCCAATCCTGAATGTCATTTGGCAAGATAAAGTGGGTCCCCCGCTTCAAATCATAAGTCTGACCCCCAACGGTAATTTGCCCATCCCCTGCAACAACCGAGCACAAGGTAAATGGTGCTTCATCCCGACTTTGCGGTAAATCCCCAAAGACCGTTAACTTCTTGACCGTAAAGTATGGTGAATCGGGAGCGGTTACCAAGGTGGTAATCGTTGAATCAACCACTTGCTCCGTCGTTTGGTGTAATTTAGGTAACTTAAATGGTACCGTAATTACATCCTTGGCTGGCCCTAAATGAAGTTCTCGCTTATTTCCTTGGTCATCTGTCCGGTCATAGTCATACAACCGGTAGGTAACATCGGAACTTTGTTGGGTTTCCAAAACCTCAATTCCTTCAGTTAAGGCGTGGATCGTGCCACTTGGGACATAAACAAAGTCACCGGTCTTAACCGTTAACTTACCGAGAAGTTGTCCCCACTTTGCTTCATCAATTAGCTTATCCAGTTCTTCCTTGGTTTTGGCCTTGTGACCATAAACTAGGTAAGCACCTGGCTTTGCCTTCAAGACATACCAACATTCGGTCTTTCCTAATTCATTTTCATGGGTCATCGCATAATCATCAGCCGGGTGAACTTGAACTGAAAGCTTACCATTGGCATCAAGAATTTTGGTTAGCAATGGGAAACGGTCACCAGTTGGGTGCCCAAACAAAGCCGGCTGATTGCGGAAAAGATCAGTAAGATTTTGCCCGGCAAATTCGCCGTTAGTAACCACACTTACACCGTGGGGATGCCCTGAAATTGCCCAACATTCACCAATCTTACCATCAGGAATGTCATAACCAAAATCAGTTTCCAAATTCCGACCACCCCAAATTTTTTCATGAAAAACAGGTTTTAAAAATAATGGTTCTTGCTTCATTGATCTTTCCTTCTCTTTTTATGCTTCTGGTAACTTAATTTCAAATCGTACTTCGTGATCTTCTTCGGCAGAAATGTGGTAAGCTGGTTCAACATCAGCGCCCCAACTATCAATTCCACCGACACCCCGAACTGCTCCGGCGATCACAAGAACTGTCCGCCGAGCTAGTGGTAACTCTTCATGGTGAGTTGCGTTTTCAAGTTCTTCACTAGTATACGGTAAGGCACTAAAGGCAAAGTCATGCTTATTAGCCTTGAATAGCAAGCCAAAAGGTTCCTTATCTGGGTCGGCATTGTTTTGGGTCGTCGCCCGGGTAAGCTTAACCCACTTCGTTGCCATATGCATCCCGTTTTCTTGTGGAACCAAGTACTTAGTTACTGGCAGGCCGTTAACTTCATAAGTCCCTGGTTCACCCCCAGCCATCCGGTCAGGATAAGTTTCGCCAGAGAGACCCTCATATTCAAACTTAGTAGCTTGCGTTGGCATAACGAACCGCATCCCAAAGACCGGTAGTTGTGGAAGCCCTGTTTGACCATGGTACTTAGCAACGACTTTAATCGTTCCGTCAGCCTTAACCTTGTAGCTAACTTTAACCGTAGTTGCTGGCACCGTTAAGGTTTGGTAGGTGTAACTAATCTTAACTTGCTTTGCATATTCCGCATTACTGAATCGGTTGGTGGCTGGTGCAATTGGTAAATGTTTAAACTTGTGATCATCAACCTTTAAAGTAATCTTGATACATGGTAAAGCATAGTCAGCGGCTAACCATTGAGCTGATTTAATATTAAAACCATTCCCGCGGTCGTTATCAGTTGTAGCCCGCCAGAAGGTTGGCTTGGGTTCCCGATACAACCATTCTTTTCCGGCAACCTTTAATGATTCTAGGCCCCCTCGTTCGTAAGAAAACAAGTAAGCAAAGGTTTCGCCTTGTAATCCTAGGGTGCCATCACCGTAAATTACGTGGAGCTTATTTTGGTAATCCATAATAGTACTTAACCTCCTGCATTGCTGGCTTTGGTGTCCGATCCGCAAACATAATCCCATCCCCAGAGAATTCGTAATCTGAATGACGGTCATCAAAATCTCCACCATAGTGAAGAACTTCTTTACCAGTTACTGGATCTTTAACGAAAATAGCTTGGTCAATGAAGTCCCAAATGAATCCACCGGCATATTGTGGGTACTTCTTTATTAATTTAATGTATGAGCCCATGCCGCCAACGGAGTTCCCCATCGAGTGCATGTATTCACATTCAAGAAATGGCTTATCGGCATGCTTCAAATACTTTTCCACCCCCTTTGGCGGTAAGTACATCCAGCTTTCAACATCCGAAATTTGGTCCCGGTAGGCCTCGTTACGGCAAACCCCTTCATAGTGGGTTAACCGACTATCGTCATGGTCCTTGTAGAATTTATTCATCACCGCAATATCGTCAGCAGCGTATGATTCGTTTCCTAATGACCAGAATAAAATGGCCGGATGGTTCTTAAAGGTTTCAAAGTTAGTCCGTGCCCGGTCAAGCACTGCTGGTAACCAGCTCTTTAAAGAACCCGGTACATTGTATGACGGTTCAACGGCTCCTGACTTTTGCCAAGTTCCATGACTTTCGAGGTTGTTTTCCGCCATCATGTAAATCCCATTTTGATCACAAAGTTGGTACCATTCCAACCGATCTGGGTAGTGGCAAGTCCGGACAGCGTTAATGTTATTCGCCTTGAAAGTAGCAATATCTTGCTTCATATCGGTCAAAGTGATTGTCCGCCCACTGTGGGCATCCCATTCATGACGGTTAACCCCGTTAATAATCAAACGATGGTTATTCAGCATAATTACGTGGTCCTGGTTAATTTCAATTCGCCGGAAACCAAAGTCATATGGGACAACTTCCAAAAGCATTCCACTTTGGTTATAAACCTTGATGGTTAAATGATAGAGGTATGGATCATCCATATCCCACAGATGAACCCGTTCAAAATTAGTTGGGCGAATCGTCATGGTGTCACTAACTTCATATTGTTCATGAATTAAGGTCTGATGATCAGCATCAGCCACATCAATCGTCAAATAACCAGCTTCTTTAGTTTCGAGCTTCAACTTCATTGCAAGTCGACCACCGACAAAATCATCATTAATCGCTGGCATCAAGTGCAAGTCTTCAACGTGAATCTTTGGTTGAGCGATTAATGAAACACTCCGGAAAATACCAGAAAAGCGAAACATATCTTGGTCTTCTAGCCATGATGCTGAAGAATGCTTAAAGACTTCAGCTACAATAATGTTATCTTCATCCCGTAAGTAAGGAGTCAAGTCAAATTCGCTCGGAGTAAAACTATCTTCAGCGTAGCCGACAAAGTGACCATTCACCCAAAGGTAAAGGGCCCGTTCAACCCCTTCAAACCGAACGCGAACTTGCTTCCCCTTTAAACCAGGTGCCAAATTAAACTTTTTCCGATAAATGCCAACGGAATTATCTGCCGCCTGACTGAAAGAGCCAACTTGTAAGTCATCAGGATCAAGCGCTCTAGCAGGCCGCCGGAAAATCTTTCCTTCCCATGGGTACCAAGTATTAATGTAATGAATTTGAGCGTAGTCGCTCATTTCAATTTCACTTGGCACCGTAATCTGGTCAATAAAGCCTTCAAAATTACTTTGCCAGAAATTAGCTGGCCGGACTTGGGGATTTTCAGCAAAAATGAAATCCCATTGACCATCCAAGGATTGAACCAAACTACTCTTACCATCTAAGACTTCTTCCGCCGTCGCATAGGCTTGGTGATCACTGTGAGCTGGGAGTTGATTAACCCGGAAAACGGATGGATCATCTAACCATTTGAGTTCTGCTTCCATCGGAAAACCTCCTTAAACTAAATGCTGGCTTTTACTAAACGTTTACTTATTTAGTATAGCGCTTTCAAGAATTAATATTAAGGATTGACTTTCATGATTTGTCCAGTTTTTTTGATAAAAAACATAAAAGAAGAGCTCGTAACTAGCCAACTTGTTTGGTGTTCGCGAACCCATGCAAAACTAAGTAGGATAGTGCTGATTGGAAGGAAGGTAATGTTCACTTGGTCACTGTTTTGAATGTAGTTTTCTAAGCAATATTAAAAGATACCGAAAAAGGGTAGGAAGAAGTATACTTCTTCCTACCCTTTTAGTAGTGCGGCAAAGAGGATTCGAACCTCCACGGTCTAAAACGACCACAAGATCCTTAATCTTGCGCGTCTGCCAATTCCGCCACTGCCGCGTCAACAGGTAATATAATATCAAGTAAATACCTGTTTGACAACCCCTTTTTCAAACTTTTTCGATTTTTTTGATTAAAAACTTACCACCGCATTTAGCACAGACATAACGAACCGTGTTAAACCGGCGTTTTCGTTGAATTATTTCTCCACATTGTTGACATTGATAGTAAATGATCCGTTGGGGCTTTAAACCGCGTCTCCGACTGATTGCCGGCGCATAACGCGATCCCCCCACTGCTGTCAACAAACGCTTAAAGTCAGCATCTCGGTGGCGATAGCCCATCCCCGCTAAATGTAAATGGTAATGGCACAATTCATGGAGAACAACCCGCTTTAAGTTTGCCAAATCAAATTCTTCGTACATCAAGGGATTAATATCAATGTGATGATCTTGTAAATGATAACGACCACCAGTTGTTCGCAAACGCCGATTAAAGATAACCGGATGATTAATTGGCTTGCTAAAAGCTGACAAGGACCACTGCTGAGCTAAACGTTGAAGTTCTCCATTAGTCATTTTGTGGTCCTAACATCGTCAATTGGATGCGTTGCCGCTTCAAGTCGACTGATTGAACCCAAACCGTCACAATATCCCCAACAGCAACAATTTGGCGGGGATCGTTAACAAACTTCTTGGTCATCCGTGAAACGTGAACTAGGCCATCATGCTTAACCCCGATGTCAATAAAAGCCCCAAAATCCACCACGTTACGAACCGTTCCTTGAAGCTCCATCCCTGGTTTTAAATCTTCAACCTTTAAAACATCTTGGCGTAACAATGGTGCCGGCATCGTATCCCGAAGGTCCCGTCCCGGTTTCATGAGGTCATTAATCACATCGGTAACCGTTGGAAGACCTGCAGTTTCAGTCACAAATTGCTGTTTATCTAACTTTTTAAGTCGTTGATTAGCCTTGGCGGTTCCCAATTCTTCCGGTTGAACTTGGGCGGCAGTAATTAATTGATTTGCCAAAGCATAACTTTCGGGGTGGACATCGGTATTATCCAAAGGATTTTTCCCGTCAATAATCCGCAGAAACCCCGCTGCTTGTTCATAGGCTTTTGGTCCTAACCGACTAACCTTCAATAATTGTTTTCGATCGGTATAAGCCCCATTTTCATCCCGATATTTGACGATATTTTTAGCAATCATTCCGGACAACCCTGAAATATGCGTCAGAAGCTGGTAACTTGCGGTATTTAAGTTAACCCCAACCCGGTTAACCGCCCGCTCAACAATCGTACTTAGTTCAGTTTCCAATTCTTTTTCAGGTAAATCATGTTGGTATTGACCCACGCCAATTGCTTGCGGATCAATTTTTACCAACTCAGCTAGGGGATCTTGAAGTCGCCGACCGATACTAATCGCGCTTCGCTTTTCCACCGTCAAATCGGGGAATTCATCGCGAGCATCTTGACTTGCTGAATAAACTGAGGCCCCGGCTTCGTTTACAATCACGTAGTAAACCTGCCGGCTAAGTTGCTTCAATTCATTTGCCACAAATTGTTCAGATTCTCGACTGGCAGTCCCATTTCCAATTGCGACCATTTCAACTTGATACTTTTCAATTAGGTCCCTTAATTGTTGCCCCGCAACCTCGCGTTTTGCTTCTGGCGCTGGGGCATGGGGATAGATCACTGCGGTTTGGAGTAACTTCCCATGTTGGTCAAGGACAGCAAGTTTGCATCCCGTTCGATAAGCAGGATCAAAGCCGAGGACTACCCGCCCCTTTAATGGCGCTTGCATCAAGAGATGGTATAAGTTTTCACCAAAGACCTGGATAGCTTGTTCGTCAGCCGCTTCCGTTAATTGGCGCCGAATTTCTCGCTCGGTAGCCGGTAACAAGAAACGTTTGTAAGCATCCATTGCCGCTTGCTTAACTAGCTTAGCCGCTGGACTATCAGCGTGGTCACGGATTAAGCGAAATTCAAAATAATTTTCAACCGTTGTTTCATCGAGAACCAACTTTATCCGGAGAACCTTTTCTTTTTCTCCTCGGTTAATGGCTAAGGTCCGGTATGAAGTCATTTCAGCAACCGGTGCTTTAAAATCGTAGTATTGTTGGTAAACTCCCATTTCGTCGAGTTCTTGTCCATCCTTTTTTACAGCGGTTTTAATTTCACCATGGTCTTGAGCGTAACTTCTCAGCCATGCCCGAGCAGTACTCATTTCACTGATCGCTTCAGCTAAAATTTCATGAGCACCGGTTAAAGCTGCTTCGACATCGGGCACATCATCATTTAGATACTTGGTTGCTTCTTCAACGGGATCAGTCATTGAGTAGGTCAATAACCAATTAGCAAGAGGCATCAAACCGTGTTCCTTAGCGATTTGCGCCTTTGTTTGCCGTTTTTGTTTGAATGGCAAATACAAGTCTTCAACCGTTGCTAAATCCTGTGCCTCATTAATTTTCTTTTCCAATGCCGGCGTTAATTTTTCAGCTTCCTTAATCGCCTTTATTACCGTTTGCTTCCGGGCAAAAAGTTCACTTGCCTTGTGGTAAGCCGTTTGAATTTCTTGCAAGGCAACTTCATCAAGTGTCCCCGTGCGTTCTTTCCGGTAACGGGCAATGAAAGGAATCGTATTCCCTTCGTCCATTAATTGAAGTGCTGTTTTGACTCGCCATGCTTTATATTTTGGTAAATTAGTTGCAACTTGGTTAATAACTGTTTGTTCCATACTTCCCCCTTAAGGTAACTTGTGGTAGGGATTTTAAACGATATTTTCTAAAAAGTGATTTTATCCAGGTAACGTTATGTGTAACCTAACTTTTCACAGTTCTAGGTCAGCAAAGAAATCCCACTCTAACTAAGAGTAGAACCTTAAATATTTATTTCCACCAATCATCACTTGGGGCAACAGGGAGGTGACGCTTATGGCCGGTCCGTTGGTACCAATTTTCAATCTTTTCAGCTGCTGCTTGATCGATTACCTTTCCTTCCAAGTAGTCATCAATATTTTGGTAAGTAACGCCTAGGGCTTGTTCGTCAGGTAAAGCTGGCCGATCCTCTTCCAGATCAGCAGTTGGGGTCTTTTCGTACAGGTGAGCAGGGGCCTTTAACGTTTCAAGCAAAGCCCGACCTTGACGCTTGTTTAAGCCAGTTAATGGCGTTAAGTCAGCTCCACCATCCCCAAACTTAGTATAAAAACCGGTTACTGCTTCTGCAGCATGATCCGTTCCAACAACGGCCCCGTGATGAGCACCAGCAATTGCGTACTGAACAATCATCCGTTCCCGAGCCTTAATGTTTCCCTTGTTAAAATCAGAAATTGTTTCTCCAGTAGCTTCCAAGGCTACCATCATCGCATCGGTAGCTGGCTTAATATTTACCCGATCAGTTTGGTCAGGGTGAATAAAATCGTTAATTGCACTCATTGCGTCAGCTTCGTCTGCCTGCTCGCCATAAGGTAGTCGGACTGCAATGAACTGATAACTATCATCACCGGTTTTTTCCCGCAAACCTTCAACTGCAAGCTGAGAAAGTCGTCCTGCTAAGGATGAATCTTGGCCGCCTGAAATCCCCAAAACTAAAGTTTTCATGCCGGTCTTGACTAAATAGTCCTGAATGAATTTCACCCGGTGGTCAATTTCGGCTTGCGGATCAATTTGCGGTTTTACCCCTAGCGCAGCAATAATTTCAGTTTGTTTAGTCATTTTCGTTTTCCTTCCCGAGGTTGTCTACATAATCATGGATTTTGGCAATCAAAGCCATCTTGTTGTCATAACATTTTTGTGAAAGATCAACTGGATAAACTTCTGGATTTAGATCCCGTTTATATTCTTCCCAAAGTCGGTCTAAGCGTTCCTTATGCGAATGCTTAATTTCATCGAGACTTGGTTCATCATAGACTAATTCACCATTTATAAAAATGTCTTGTAGAAGTGGCCGGGCAACAAAGTCCTTAACCGTCTTGTGTAAGAAGGTGAATTGCGGATCAAACATGTATAAGGAATCAAGTTGCCGGGGATCCTCATCAATCAAGGTTACGTAGTCCCCCTCACTCTTGCCATCACTCCGGTCAGTAATCCGCCATACTTGGTGCTTTCCGGGGGTCGAAACCTTTGTCACGTTGTTTGAAAGCTTCATTGTATCAACCATTTCACCTTGGTCATTTTCAACGGAAACTAGCTTATAAACTGCGCCAAGGGTTGGTTGGTCGTAGGAGGTGATTAATTTAGTTCCAATTCCCCAAGCATCAATCTTAGCTCCTTGCATCTTAAGGTTTTGAATCGTCTTTTCGTCCAGGTCGTTTGAAGCATAAATTTTTGCATTTGGAAAACCAGCATCGTCAAGCATTTGACGAACTTTCTTTGAAAGATACGCCATATCCCCGCTATCGATCCGGACCCCTTGGAAGTTAATCCGATCACCAAATTCCTTGGCAACCCGAATTGCTGTTGGGACCCCACTTCTAAGCGTATCAAAAGTATCAACAAGGAAGACACAGTTTCGGTGAGTTTCTGCGTAGGCCTTAAAAGCTTGATATTCATCCCGATATGTTTGAACGAGAGCGTGAGCATGGGTTCCAGAAATCGGAATCCCAAAGAGCTTCCCTGCCCGGACGTTACTGGTTGCGTCAAAACCACCGATATAAGCTGCCCGCGTTCCCCAAAGGGCAGCGTCAAATTCCTGCGCCCGCCGGGTCCCAAATTCCATGATTAGTTGGTCGCCAACCACTGACTTAATTCGGGAAGCCTTTGTTGCAATCATAATTTGAAAATTAATAATGTTTAAGATTGCCGTTTCAACCAAAGTGGTCTCAAGTAAATTACCTTCCACTTGGACAACTGGTTCGTGATTAAAGACTAATTCTCCTTCAACCACACTCCGTACATTACCTTGGAATTTGAAATTAGCTAAATAATCCAAAAAGTCCTGGTCAAACATCCCCGTTGACCGCAGATAAGCGATATCACTTGGCGTGAAGTGCAGTTGCTTTAAGTATTCGATAATGCGACTAAGCCCAGCGAAGACAGCATACCCATTCTTAAAAGGCATTTTCCGGAAAAACGCTTCAAATACCGCTTTCCGGTTACCAATGCCTTGTTGCCAATAAGTCTGCATCATCGTCAGTTCGTACGCATCCGTATGCAAGGTTAAACTGTCATCGGGGTTTAAATATTCCATGATCTAAATAGCTCCCTTTATTATTTTTCAAGGATAAATTCGAAGCGGTTTCCTACATACTGGGAATGGACGTATTCAAACGGGCGTCCATCTTGAAGGTAAGAAACTTGGTTCATTCGTAACAAAGCATCACCACGGCGGATCCCAAGATATTCAGCAATCCGTTCCGTTGCACTAATTGCCGAAACTGCCTGGGTTGCATGACCTGGATAGAGATGGGCTTTATCAGCCAAAGCCTTAAAGAAAGAAGTCGTAATTTCTTCTTTTGTAAAGCCCTCAATCAAATTTGCCGGGATCGTTGCCGCCTCATAGCAGATTGGCACATCATTCCCATAACGGATGCGCTCCATTCGAAGAACCCGTTCATTAGGCTTTAATTGTAAAGTCTCAGTTTCATTTTGGGAAGGAAAAGTTAAATGGTAGGATATCGTCTTACTAGAAGGCTCTTTCCCCAAGGCATGCATTAACTCCGTAAAACTCGTTACCCCAGCCATTTTTTCTTGCACTTTACGGTTAGCAACATAAGTCCCTGCCCCCACTCGGCGTTCAAGAATGCCATCGTCAACTAAAGTTTGAATTGCTTGACGTAAAGTCATCCGACTAACTCCAAATTGAGCAGCTAATTCTCTTTCTGCCGGGATTTTTTCACCAATTTGCCATTTTCCCGCTTCAATATTTTCACGTAATTCATTATGAATTTGAATGTATACCGGTGATCCCATCTTGTCCGCTCCTCTCGTCTCTACATCCATGTATTACGTAATATTTTAACACTTCAACAATTGGGCTACCAATTTTTTTGGTTGGGCAAAATTATTTAAAAGTAATGAAAAAGTTGTCTTTATTTTTGAAATAAAAAAGTAAGACTAAGTAGATCCAATTTTAATCTCCTTAGCCTCACTAGACTTACTTTATTGCTTTTGCTTTTTTGCCAAATCGATCGTGCGGTCAACAATAATTGACTGAGAATCGGCAACTGGATATTCAGTTTCAGGATTCATTTCTTCGGCATAAGACAGTTCCGTACAACCCAGAACGACAATGTCAGCTCCCATATCTTCAATCATTGTTTGAACTAAATGATGATACTTTTGCCCATCTGAATGCCCAGCAATTTTAATATCATCGTAGATTAATGATTCAGTTTCATCAATGATTGCTTGAGTTGGCTTGATAACTTCATATCCAGCCTTCTCAAGATAACCATCGTACAAGCCAGATTCAATCGTTCCGGGAGTTGCTAGCAGCCCAACCTTCTTTGCTGATGGCTTAATCCGGGAAATTTCCTTAACGGTTTCATCAATCATATTTAAAATTGGAATTTCAGTGGCTGCTTGTAATTCATCAAAGAAATAGTGCGCCGTGTTGCAAATTAAAACAAAAAAGTCTGGCTTTAATAAACTTTGTTGCTTAACATCTTCAATCAGAGCCGGCCGTGGGTCATCCTTAGTATGATCGAGAATCCACGTAGTCCGGTCGGGAATCGTCGCATGGTTAACCACAATGTAATCGTAATAATCTTGATCGGAATGAGTTGGCGTCCGTTGATCCAAAATCCGAACATAACTTTCGGTGGCCAACGTTCCCATTCCACCTAAAACTGTAAAAAAGTGCTTCATTCTATTACCCCATTCCATAAAGAATCACTTGTTAATAATAACACATTTTCATTTCGGTAACCGATAACTTACCGGGTCAAAAATTACTAACTGTCTTAACCAACTTAAGGTCGCTTCATCAAGAGCTTGATCAATTGGAAAAGGAAATGGTGCAAGTAGCGCCTGAATTGCCAGCCACTTTAATTGACCATCTTGTTCGAATTGTTCAACCAATTGTTGAGCCAATTGCTGGCTTTGGTGACCTTGATGGCCCTTCAACAAGGTTAAAGCCGCTGCTTGATGGGCAAATTCGAGTGCCAAGAGATGGTTTACTTCACTTGATGTAGGAAAATCCTTTAAGTATACCCGGCTAGTTAATGGAATTGCCGGTACCTCCCGCTTTAAAAACTTCTTCATTAACGGCCAGGCTAAACTTACCTGAGCCCAAAATTGCCATGGAACCCGGCTACTAGCATTTACAATAACTGACTGTAATGCCGGTTTAACTTCGCCATTTGCTAAGATTCCTGGCGTTAATTCTTGCAAGAAACGTTGGTTAGTTTCCCGGAGCTCCTTTGGTAAAGATTGTTTTGTCGTTAAAGCGTACCGAACTAACAGAAAATCAGCTACTTGTTCACTATCAATTAGCCGGTCTTGGCTTTGCCGCTTTACTTTAAAATTATCTCGTTGATGAACATGTTTACTTGTTTTGGCATATTGACCTTGCTTTACCATCTTGATTTCCCCTTTGATGCAAAAAAGCCGCCACCGAAGTGACGACTTTGACAGTTGGGCTAGCTGGATTCGAACCAGCGCATGACGGTACCAAAAAC
>DHKFI23501__coassemble_725_pt1 | contig 19269 bp, 19 predicted proteins | sample DHKFI23501__metabat2_high_PE_018 | metagenome-assembled genome bin DHKFI23501 | reverse complement strand
CCTTGTTAGGCTTTTTTTGTTAAATGTTACGAACTAGCAAATCGCGTATTTTAATTACCTTGACACTATTTTTGGGGATTATTTGGTGTCTTGATATTTGGCGTACTACCAAAAAATATCAGTGGTTATTTTTTGGTGGATTTTTATCCTTATTCAGCTGTTTTCTAGAAGGAGGTATGTATTTATTTCCGGTTTTACTAATTTTTTATTTTGGATATGGAAAATTGAACATTCAAGCTAGCGCAATTGCCTTGTTTTGCATTCTGCTGTTAAGTAAAGCCGTTTATACCGCATACGTTACTGGTAGTGGTTTATTTTCAACACTAACTTTTAGTAATGAATGGATGATGATTGCTATTATTCCTTTGCTCTATTTATATAATGGACAACGTGGACGAAAGTCACGATTTAATAAGTATTTATTCTATGTGATATATCCCATTCACTTATGGATTCTAATGATTATGCGTTTTATTTTGATTGGTCAATCTTAATAATAGAAACGAAAAGTCACAGTTAGCTAGAATTTTTATTAATAATTTGGCTCACGTCAAGTTAAAAGGTTGCAACTTTCTTCTAAAGCCGTTAAGGTATATTGAGTGTCTTTGTACGAGATAAAAAAATTTTTATTGACGCGACGCTAAAAAGTAAAATTAAATTGGGAGGAGCTTTTATGAGAAAAGAACAATTACGGGCAATCATTTTTGTAATGGTTGCTTTTATGCTGGGCTGTAACGAGTATGTTATCGTTGGGGTTTTACCAGATGTGGCAAAGGAATACCACGTTTCCCTAGCTTCCCTCGGGTATGTGGTAACCATCTTTGCTTTTGTTTACGCTTTAACGACGCCAGTGATTACTTCACTAGCGAACCGTTGGCCGCGGCATCGGGTCCTATTTACTTTGATTGCCATCTTTTTGATTGGTAATACTTGGACGGCGATGGCGACGAATTACTGGTCATTGATCTTGTCACGGATGTTAACCGCTACGGTTGCTGGGGCGATTATCTCCTTAGTGTTAGTAATTGCCTCGTTTGTTGCTCGGCCAGAAAAGCGGGCCAGCCTAGTTTCCTGGATCTTTGCCGGCTTTAGTATCGCCTCTGTTATTGGGGTGCCGATTGGAACATTGGTTAGCCAACATTTAACTTGGCATGACAGTTTTTGGATGATTACTTGGTTAACCTTAATGGTTTTGGTTCTCCTATTCTGGTTAGTTCCTCGAGACACGCCGCAAGTTAAGGGCCACATTGCCGATCAATTTGTAATTTTTAAAGATCGGCGGGTTTTAGCTGGAATTTCCTTTATTATGGCTGTTTGTGCGGCTGACTATACCTTCTATACTTACATTCGGCCATTGATCACCAACGTATTAGGCTTCAACGACACTTGGCTTAACTGGCTTTTACTGGTGATGGGGGTCTTCTTCATTATCGGGAATAAGTTTGGGGGCTTTTTGGCCGACAACGGTGGAGTGAAGAAATTGCCATGGATGTACGTTGCCATGACGATCCTCTTAGTTTTGATGGCCCCGTCTTTCCGTTGGCCATGGGTAACGATCGCTATTATTGCCCTCGTATGTATTGCTCTGGCTGGTTACGGGGCCTCAACCCAGTTAATGTTCTTAAACATTGCGGAAAAAGAATATCCCCAAGCCTTAGATTTGGCATCTTCTTTAAACTCAATTTTTGCCAATATTGGGATTTCTCTCGGATCCTTAACGGCCGCCGAAACGGTCCAATTCTTGGGGTTAACCAAGGTTGGTTATGTTGCCGCTATCTACGGGGTAATTGCCACGATCCTAATTGTTTTAGTTGCTAAGTGGCGGGATATTAAAGTGAAATAAGAGACCTCAACTGTAATTGGAGAAGAAATTGCTAAGGCCACTAATTTAAAGGTTAGTCTTATCGTAAGCGAAAAGGCTCCACCAGAAATCTTATCTAGCACGAGATTTCTTAGTGGAGCCGGATTAGAAAAGTTGCTAACGATAATTTGACTACGACCTTTATTAGTGGCCTTTTAGTTATAACGGAAGTCAGCAATCAGCCATGCCAGAAGAAACTCCGCCACATTTCCTGGCACTTCACTAATAGCTGGGCTGGGTCTTTATTATAGATTGAGCTCAAACGCCAATCGTTCAGGATGAACAGGCGCGTTTACTTTGATAATTCCCCGATACGCAAAACCTGCTTGCTTGGCAATGGTTTGCATGGCTCGGTTAAGTTCGTAGGTATCGACCCGGAAATTGTGAAAGCCCTGGTTAAGGCCGACCGTAATAGCATTACTAAAGAGGTCCTTACTAAAGCCTTGACCAAGATATTTTTCGCTGATCGCAACCCGGTGGAAGGTGATGTAGGGGTCAGTGGCGTTTGCCCAAGCTCCATCGATTGTTCGGTAAGTCGGTTCTTCACCAGGGATGATGGCAACGTAGCCAACGATCTCAGGGTCGATCTTCAAGACCCAGCCATGGTGGTTTGTAATATCAGCTCGAATACTATCTTCATTCGGATAGCCGGTTTGCCATTGGGGTGAGCCGGCTTTTTGGGCCGAACTTTTGCGGTCTCAATAATTTGGCAAACTGCTTTATGGTCTGTCATTTGCGCTCTCGTTAAATATGGGATTGACATGTGATCACCCCTTAGTAATTGAAATTATCGTACTGATTCAATTTAAATTTCTTAATGGCATAGATTAACTTAGCGGCATAGTCCGGATCAGTAGCGTAGCCGTTCTTTTGGAGTTCATAAGCCGCGGTTTGATAGTCCTTAGCCTTGGTCACCCCTTTGAAACGATCGTGATTATCAACGGTTCCGTTTAAGATTAACTTAGCGTGAGCGTTAATCGAAGCTTGCCAGGATTGATAAACGGCAAAGGATTGTTTAACGGTTTTAGTTTTCCCATTAATGGTCTCTTTCGTGTACAGCCGGACCCGCTTTTGTTTTCCGGAAGCTTTCATTCCAAAGAGGTTATTGTATTTGTATGCAAGTTTAGCCCGGCCCCAATCAGATTCGATCCCGGCTTGGGCGATGATAATGCTGGCAGGAATGTGATAATGTTTTTGTTCGGCTTTTGCGGCCGGTGTAATTTCTTTGATGAATTGCTTGACCGTCATTTGAGTCGGATGAGACTCCATTTGCGGCTGGGGTTGTTGTTGGCGGTTAACTAAGAAAATGGTTAAACCGGCTAACATGGCAACTGCCACTAACCCAATCACAATGCTAAAAATTGTTTTGCGTTTCATTGATAGTTCCTTTCTCGTAATCGGTTTAATTATACCGGGATTCATAGTTAGCGAGTAGGTTTAATTTGGCTTTGTAGGCTTTTCCGAAGGTTTTCTTCACGAAAAAGTAAAAAAGTTCAATTTAGGGCTTGCAATTTATCAAGGGTTGGTTAAAATAAGATTAACAAATTTAAAAAACGATGAGAAAGACGAGTAACTTTATTATTTCGATCAGTGACTTGGGGATGGTGAGAACCCAAGCGACCCTGGTAAAGTGAAAAACCCTTTCAAAGTTGCCACCCCAAACGTTTAACGAAGTAGGCGTGGTCGTGACCGGAACGTTACCACCGGAAGAGTATGTTAGTACTCGATTTTGAGGTGGCCTGGGTATTACCCCCAGGCAACTAGGGTGGCACCGCGGAAAGAAGCCTTTCGTCCCTTGATAGTTAGCAGGGGGTGAAAGGCTTTTTATTTTTCATCCGGTTCAAAAATGGAGGCAATGATTATGACTTTAATTTTACCTAAGGACTATGATGCTAAATTATCAATTCGCGAAACTGAAGATGCCATTCGTTACATCCGGGAAACTTTCCAAGACGAACTTTCAGCGGAATTAAACCTTCAACGGATGTCAGCACCAATGTTTGTCGACAAGGCGAGTGGGCTTAACGATGATTTGAACGGGGTGGAAGAACCAGTTCACTTTACGGCGAAAGATTTACCAGGTGAACGAATTGAAGTTGTTCACTCCTTGGCTAAGTGGAAGCGGATGGCTTTGAAACGGTATGGTTTTGGGATGCATGAAGGTCTTTACACCAACATGAACGCGATTCGGAAAGATGAAGATATGGATAACTTCCATTCCATCTACGTTGACCAATGGGACTGGGAAAAGGTGATTGCCAAAGAAGAACGGACGGAAGCTACTCTCAAAGCCACCGTTAAGCAAATCTTCAAGGTGATTAAGCACATGGAACACGAGGTTTGGTACAAGTATCCCCAAGCGGTTCACCATTTGCCAGACGAAATTCACTTTGTGACGACCCAAGAGTTAGAAGACCGCTGGCCAGATTTGACGCCAATGGAACGGGAAGACGCGATTGCTAAAGAACTCGGTTGTGTCTTTGTAATGAAGATTGGGGATAAGTTAAAGCGTTCTGGTGAACGGCATGATGGTCGGGCCCCCGACTACGATGATTGGGCTTTGAACGGGGACATCATTTTCTGGTATGAACCGCTTCAATGTAAACTCGAAGTTTCTAGTATGGGGATTCGGGTTTCTGAAGAATCCTTAGCAGAACAATTAAAGAAGGCTGGTGCCGAAGAACGGACAGCATTACCATTCCACAAGGCTTTACTTGCCGGTGAACTCCCATACACGATTGGTGGGGGAATTGGTCAATCCCGCTTATGTATGTTACTCCTCGGCAAGGCCCACATTGGTGAAGTTCAAGCTAGTCTCTGGCCAGAAGAAATGCGCCAACAATGTGAAAAAGCCGGAATTCATTTACTGTAAAATTTGTGGGCACGGCGGATAAAGTAATAATAAGAAAAAATCCTAAACAATATCAGTAAACGTGACTAAGGGAGCAATCCTTTTGGTCACGTTTTTTTTGTTTATGATAAACCAAGCTTTGAAAATTAGATGGTAAGAAAGCTTTCAGGCGGTCCTGTGAGATAAGGATGCTTGGCGTCCGCGAACTCATGCAAGGCTGAATAGGTTGGTACGACCGTTAGGAAAGTAACCGCCATTCAGCTACTATAACGTAGATAAGTTGTGTCAGCTACGTTCTAACCTTTAAATCAGTGCCCTTAGACCCTTGTCATTTTCAGTCAATCGCCTTTCCGTTATAATGATAAGGATACTAAAAAACGGGGGATTAACATGGTAGCGTGGCAAAATGATGAGTTTCAAGCAGCGATCGTCAATGGTTTAGTTGACCAAAATTTAGGACAGGCGAGCCTCAACTTTGGGCCGACTTTACTGGATAACAAAACTAGCCCGACCTGGGTGACCATCCGGCATGAGTTTTTGAATTGTCGCCACTTTCGGTTTGCGGTGGCTTTTATTACGGATGCCATGGTTTCTAACCTCAAACCCTTGATGCGACAACTTGTAACGAAGGGGATAACTGGTGAAATTATTACTTCTACTTATTTGAATTTTAACCAGCCCAAGGTGTTCCAAGAACTGATGAAGTTACCCAATGTGACGGTCCGGATTGCTAGCGGGGGTGGCTTTCACCAGAAGGGGTACTGGTTTGATCATGGCGATTACGGGACCCTCTTAGTGGGGAGTGCTAATTTAACGGCTAATGCCATGTTGGGGCAAAATCAAGAATTAACCCTTCGCTTAGACTCTCGAACCCAAGGAAGTTTTACTAGTCAATTTACCGCTACTTTCCAACAGCTTTGGGAAGCTGCAACCCCCTTAACAAAATCCTGGTTAGCGGATTATGCTGCCCACTACCAACCAATCAAAGCCCCGGAGCCAAACTCAGGCGCCGCTCCGGTTATCCATCCCAATACCATGCAACAACAAGCAACCAAAGAAATCGAAAAGCTTCGCCGAGCCGGTCAACCGCGGGCACTCGTGATTTCCGCAACCGGAACGGGGAAAACCTATTTAGCAGCGTTCGCTGTTCAAGCGGCTCACCCCCACCGTCTCCTCTTTGTTGCCCACCGGGAACAAATTCTCCGCAAGGCCAAGGCGAGTTTTCAAACTATTCTCGGGGGGCCAGATCAAGCTTACGGTCTTTATACGGGGCATGAACATCAAACGGGTGCCAAATACCTTTTTGCGACTGTTCAGACTTTAAGTCGGAATTTAGCGGATTTTGACCCAACGACCTTTGATTATGTGATTGTGGATGAGGTTCACCATGCCGGGGCGACGACCTATCAAACCCTTTTAGACTACTTTCAGCCCCAGTTTTGTTTAGGGTTAACGGCGACCCCAGAACGAACCGATGATACTAGTATTTTTGAATTGTTTAATTATCAAGTGGCCTACGAAATTCGCCTCCAAGCCGCTTTAGAAGCTGAGATGTTAGTTCCTTTCCACTATGTTGGAATTGCCGATTACCACTTTAAAGTTGCCCAGGATAATCAGCGGGTTACAAAATACCAGGAGCGCTTTAGCGATGGTGGTCACCACCAAGCGGATGTTCAGGCAGTTAAACTTTTAACTTCCGATGAACGGGTAGCTTACTTACTTGAACAGACCGAATACTATGGCTATGCTGGGGACCAACTCCACGGTTTGATTTTCTGTGCTAGTGTGTTAGAAGCCCAGGAATTAGCCCAAGCCCTCAATCGCCATGGTCATCCAGCGGCGGCCCTCAGTGGGGATGATGCCATTTCACGGCGGCAAAAGCTGGTTGCGCAACTGACAGCGGGCCAACTGGAATACCTAGTGACGGTCGACATCTTTAATGAAGGAATTGATATCCCCTGTGTTAACCAGGTCGTCTTTCTCCGGAATACTAGCTCACCAATTGTTTACCAGCAACAACTCGGCCGGGGCCTCCGCAAGTTCTTGGGAAAAGACTATTTGATGGTCCTCGACTTTATCGGTAATTTTAAGCATAATTACCTTTTGCCCTTGGTATTAACGGGTGATTCAAGTGGCAACCCAGATGCGGCCCGGACGACGATTAACGGGCAAACTTTAATTGGCCAGTCGACGATTAACTTTGAGCCAGTGGCCAAATCCCGGGTCCTGGCGGCCTTAAATCAGGTCCACCTTACGGCCCTCAACCGTCTTCGCCCCCAATACCTTGCTTTGAAACAACGGCTTGGTCGAATCCCAACTTTAATGGATTTTGTCCGCTTCCAAGTGGTCGACCCGTTAGTGGTTTCAACCAGTGGACCAGTGAAAAATTATCCCCAATTTTTAGCAAAGATGGGGGAAGTCGTGACGATTTCAGATTATCAAAACCGGGTGCTCACCTTTATGACCGCGGAGCTTTTAAATGGCAAACGCCAACAGGAATTATTACTACTGCAAGAATTGCTCCAAACTAACCAGGTAAGTGATCAGCAGTACCAAGCGATTTTAAGCAATCATGATTGTTTAAGGGATGTGGCCACCTTACGTTCGGTCCAAAAAGTTCTTGATTTAACCTACTTTGCTTTACGAGCCCGGCCAACCCGAGCTGATTATGGGGATCTCCCGATCGTAACTTATCGAAATGGCAGTTATTCTTGGGGAACCCAAGTGGCAAAAGAGCTCCAAAATCCGCAATTTAAAGCTTGGGTCACTGACCTAGTGGCGGTTGGGTTAACCCTTGCCCAAGCTTACCTGCCAAATCAAGCTTTCACCCCGGGAAAGAAGTATACCCGCAAAGATGCGGTCCGCTTGATTAATAACCCGAAGAATCTCAATGCCCAGATTGTCAGTGGCTACTACTTTACTAATGAAGTTAGTGGTCTCCATGAGGGAATCTTCTTTGTTTCTTATCACAAACGGCGGGGGATCCGGAAGGCGATTGATTACCAAAATGAATTTTTAGGTCACCATGCCTTACGCTTTTTCTTAAACGGCAAGGATATTAAGCCCGGCGCCAAAAATGTTCAACGCTTGGTGAGCGGCGTTGATCGCCTCCATCTTTTTGTCCAACGATCGAACGCTATCGACCAGCAAGGTTATTATTATCTTGGAACTTGTCACTATCAAGCAGGGAGTTTACAAACTGTAACCGATGGGGACTTTACGCGCTTGGCCGTTAATCTGGAATTTGATCAGCCGGTTAGTGACAACCTTTTAAACTTATTGACGGAGGATGACGATGATTAAAGATTGGCTGAGTTTAATTTGCGGGGGCGGGGGCTTAATTGTCCTAATAATTTTGATTTTAAAGTCACCAACCTTTGAAACCCAAGATAGCCGTTTACACCAAAAGTTGGTCCGCAAAAACCAAAACACTTTTTGGCGCTTGGTAGCGTGGTTTAATAAGCCGCTCTTAATGGTTGGCTGGTGTTTTGGACTAGCTTTTATTCAATTGGTCACCCATGGCTGGGGAAGGTTTTGCTGGGTGTTAGCAGGGCTAGGGTTTGCCAACGTAATTGGGATTATCATTAAAAATACCCTCCGGCGGGAACGGCCTAGTGATCACCTCGACTATGATGACGACTTTAGTTTCCCTAGCGGCCACGTTTTGGGGACAACGGTGATGGCCTTAATACTTTGGCAACTTTATGGACCAACCTGGTGGCTAGGATTATTGTTAATAATTTGGTGGGGACTCGTAGCGGTTTGTCGGTTAACTTTACGGGCCCATTATCCTAGTGACGTCTTAGGAGCAACCTTGCTAGCGATTAGTTGGCTGGGAGCTTTGAACTTAATTGTGGCTTTTATCTGGGGATGATAACGATTATAATGAAAAGAAAATAAGGGATAAAAGGGGTAAATTATGGACGCACAATTAATCCAATTTCATATCACACCACAATTAGAGGCCAAGGCAAACGCCGGCTTAAAGCTTGAGGATAATAGTGGCTTTAACTTGGAGTTCGTGGCGTTGAAAAAGTATGTGGCTGAAGATATGAAGGGGGTACCAGTCTTTCGGCGGGAATACCGGCGGAAGTTATCCCACGTGGTGGACCAATTTAATGAATACTTCCAATGGCATGCGGATAAGGCAGCGAAGATGAAGCACTTCCGGGACAGTTTTGGAAAAATGGAAGACTTAAGTGACTCCGTAAAGTACCTGGTTAGTCTACTGAAGAGCGAATTTATTGTTCCAGGGGAGTTAGAATTAACCGAAGTCCGGTTAGTTGGCGAATTTTCAGTTTATGCGCCCGGAAATGATAGTGAATTGAAGCAACACGCAGTGGAAGTTAAGGACGATTCAATTGCCAATTTTGTTGCTAAACACCAGTCACCAACTACTTCAGTTTTGCAAAACGAAAAATTTGGTGACTGATTGTTATAAACTGATTAACAATTTAATAAAACTTTGTAAAAATCCCCCACAGGCCAATCAATTTTAGTACAATGTATAAAGTTGTCTAAAATTGAGTCATGGGGGATTTTATGATTTGGAAATTTTTAAAACAAAAGCGGCAAAGTTGGGTTGCTGGCTTTTTGAGTTTAATTTTATTTTTGAGCGTACTAGCGGTTCCGCTTCGGGCCCAAGCTGCCAGCAAGCCAATTAACGCCAAAGCTGCGGTCATGATTGACCAGAAGACGGGGCAGGTATTGTATGCCCAGAATGCGCAACAATTATTACCGGTCGCTTCAGTTACTAAGATTTTAACCTTGTTAGTAATTGAAGATGATATTGCTCATCACCGGTTGAGCTGGGATCAAAAGATTAAGATTGATCATCAAGTGGCCAAGCTTTCTAATGATTGGCACTTCTCAAACGTGGAATTAGATGAAGGTCAATCATACACGGTGAAAGCTTTAGTTGAGTCAATGATGATTGTTTCCGCCGATGGGAGTGCGGAGGCCCTGGCTTTAGCCTCCGCCGGGAGTACTAAAGCCTTCAACCACAAGATGCAGGTAATGGCGAAGAAGGCCGGCGTTACCGATGCCAAGATTTACAACATGATTGGCCTTTCCAATGGTGAACTTGGCAAATACGGGATTAAAGGGGTCGATAAAAACGCCGAAAACCTCTTTACCGCAACCGATATGGCGAAGATTTCGGCTTACCTTTTAAATCACTACCCAGATGTTACCAATATTACCAAGCAAAAGTTTGTGAACTTTAAGATTGCGGAAGGCCGCGAATACCAAATGGTGAATATTAACGCCATGTTGCCACAAAATGGGGTGGCCGCTAAGAATGGAGAAATGGACGGTTTGAAGACCGGATTAACTGATAAGGCCGGGAACTGTTTTGTTGGTTCAGGGACCTTCAGTGGCCGTCGGGTCATCACCGTTGTTCTGCACGCCAATGGAGAATTTAATAACCAATTTACCGAAACCCAAAAGATGATTGATATTGTCCAAAAACGGTCGCAACCAGTTGCAGTTAATAGTATCAACCAGTTGAGTAAGTCCGTGAACCATGTCAAAGTGGCTCACGGGAAGGACCACCACCAAGTTAAGGTTAAGATTAAGCCAACGGTGGTTTGGGTATCCAAGACGATGGTAAACCAAAAACATTGGCCAGCGAAGATTACTTTGCGGCAGGATATTGATAGCATCGCTCACCGGAAAGTTCGCGCCCCAATTAAGAAAGGGGAACGGTTAGGGACGGTGGATCTCCAATTAAAGGGGATGCCAACCATGAAGCTTCCAATCTATGCCACGCAGAGTGTTGCAAAGCAGGGATTATTTTAAACGAAGGGGAAAAAGTCTCAGCCATTGCTTCTTGCCACGATATTTGAGTAATAGAGATGCTCGCAAAGTTGGGTCGGCGCCGTGCCAACCTTTAAATTAGTAGCCCTAGTAGGTTCCTCTTAGGCCCTGTTTATTATTTTCGCTGGACCGAACCAATTCACCTTGTGGAACAAAATTTCCGTGTGAAACTTTTAATTCTAAGAAGATTATGGCCGTTTTCCTTAGAAATCTTAACTGGTTTGCGAAACGAGGTAAAGAAAATTAAATTTGTGAAGAATGAAAATGCCCACAGCTCGGCATTTGAGTAGTGGGCAAAAGTTAGATTGGGACTAAAAAGCAAAATTGCTCAGAATTTGCTTAGAATTAGACATTTTTTAATCAAAATTCCTCATCAAAACATTAGTAGATTATTATTGGTACTTCCTAAAAAAGACTGTTACTATAAGGGTGTAGAAAAGATAAGGGTTCGGATGAACCTACGAATTAAATAGTAAAAGGAGTGTTCAATATGATGTCAACTATGAGTAACGTAATTGCAGTTTTGGGGTTAGTCGCACTGATTATTGTTTCATTCTCGCACGGGATGCGGAACCGTTTAGGATAATCACTAACTTAACACCTTGGAAGGATGGGATGGGTAGGGAGAAAATCTTCTTACTGGCTTGAGTTTCTGTGTAAGATTCAGAAATGTTAAAACTAAAACAACCTAAGACTAGTCCAGGATGAAGCTTACCATCCTGGACTTTTTTCTTGCCAATCGTGGACTTTGTGGATTGCTGATTTGGCCCAAAAATATGGCAATGCAAAGTTGGTGATGGAGGGGATGCCCTTGGATTGATATTGGGATTGATTGTGCCGGGAGAGACTAAAAATTGAAATAATGGCAAAGAAAGCTAAGGTATAACTATTCTTAGCTTTTTTGTTGTAAAAACATCTAAAAACATCTAAAAACATCTAAAATAAAATCAAACCTCTAAAAACATCTAAAATAATTTAAAACGTTTAAAAAGGTCTAAAAGGAGTTTTGAACATGGTAGGAGATAATCCGTTTAATCCGACTTTTGGGGATGTCCCACAAATTTATCTGGGAAGAAATCGACCAGAAGAACTAGCTGAGTTAATTTCTACAAGTAAATTTGCAAGATCCTTTTTTATAACGGGTGTTCGTGGCTCAGGAAAGACGGCTTTCATGACAGAAGTAGAACATTTATTAAAACAAGATTCTCATTGTCATTGTATTGATTTAATTAATGATCAAAGTTTACTAACAAGTTTCGTTAATCGACTTGAGGAGATTGGGACTAGCAAGTTTGCAAAGGTATTTAATAAAGCTAAGGACATATCAGCTAGTGGGGGTGGAATTACTTTCACCGATCCCAGTGACCAAAGCAATGAAATCGCCAATCACGTCATGAAATTGATGCAAATCATTAAGGATCAGCACCATTATGTCGTGGTGGCGATTGATGAAGTTACAAACGACAAAATGATTCGGCAGTTTGCCCAAGTCTTCAATGCCTTAAAGCGGCAAGGAATGCCAATCTTTATTTTGATGACGGGGCTTCCGGGCTTGATCCTTGATGTTCAAAATGAAGATAAACTGACCTTCCTATTAAGATCAGAACAACGGGTGATGACCCCGTTACAAGCTAGTAATATCGCCATTACCTACCGCCAAATCTTTAATTGTGACCCGGCAGTTGCTAGTAAGATGGCTCAAATGGTAAGTGGGTATTCCTATGCCTTTCAGTTATTAGGTTACTTAGTCTATCAACAGTTTCGACAAGACCAAGTAGTCACGATGGCGTTGCTAGATCAAATCAAGGCTGATTATCTTGCTTTACTATTTGATAATGCCTATCTCAAAACCTTTGAAGAGCTATCGGAAAATGATCAACGGTACCTAGTTGCCATTCACGGTAATAAACGTTTGAGTGAGGTTGCAGAAGTAATGGGGCAGAATCTTTCCTATGTTTCCCAATATCGCCGGCGAGCAATTAGCCGTCACTTAGTAGTTCCAGCTTCTTATGGACGGGTTAAGTATGTCCTTCCATACTTTGGGGACTTCATCGCCGCTACGCAAAATCCGGATTCGATGTACTATATGTATTTAGAATAATTAAATTAGATGTAAAAGCAAAATATAAATCCCGGTCCCCGCAATTAAGGAGATGAAGGTTTGTCGCCACTTTAAGTGGATTAGGACGGTGGCGAGCCCACCTAAAACTTCGGGGAGACCATGACTAGTGCCCAGCCAGTTGACGTCTTTGAAACAGTAGACGACGAGCATGGCCATAATTGCGCCGGGGAGAAATTCACCCAGCTCCTGGATAAAACGGGGTGGCGTTTGGTCTGCCCGTTTGAAGAGCCAAAAGGGGATGATACGGGTCAAAAAGTTAGCGATTGCGGCCAACAAAATGGTGATTAAACGTTGAACCAAAGTCATTGGGGACGCCGCCTTTCTTTTCGGTGATTTACGATCGCAAACTCAATCACGAGGAGAATTAAGGTGACAATCAAGAAGTAGGTCTTACCAACGACTAGGAGGCACAGGACAGTAATGATTAGCCCACTAATCGTGCTGAGATGGTTACTTTCCCGCTTGAATTGATCAAGACAAAGAACAATAAAAAGGGCGGTCATCACAAATTCCAGGCCGGCAATTTTCAAGGAGAAGGCAATTCCAAGTAAGCTACCACTTAAAGCCCCAACGATCCAGTAACAATAATCAAATAGGGAAATCAGCGTGTAGGCCCTTTGCCGATCAACCCCGGTCGGTACATGAACGGTGTAATTAACCGCAAAGGTTTCATCCGTTAGGGTATAGATTCGGAAAAATTGGGCGAGACCATGTCCTTCATAACGATTAAGCATTGAGATGCTGTAAAAGAACTGGCGAAATCCCACCACAAAGGTGATTACTAAGACGGTGAGGGGATTAAAATGTTGGGTTAACATGGTGGCAATCACAAACTCAACTGAACCACCATAAATCGTGGCTGCCATTAATGGCGGATACCACCAAGCGAAACCCAAGTTATGCATGTAGAGCCCATAACCTAGGCCCAAGATTAGGTAGCCAAACATTACGGGGACTGAAGCCCGAAAGGCCACCGCCAAAGCAGAACGTGGCATAATCAATTCTCCATTAATATTAAAATTTGATTAGATAATATTTTGATTGTAACTGTTCAAAAACTAAAAAACAAGCTGAACTGGAAGAAATTCGGCTTGTTTGATTGAAGATGATAAATCTTTGACCTAGAAAGGTTATGAGTTACATGGTTTTAGGCTACATTCAGCATAATCTAGCTCCTAAAACTCTTGCTCGAGATAAGCTGGCGGCCGCAAACTGTTCTAGTTTACATTCTGCGCAATTCGGTTTTACTTACAGAATGGTCCTCTAGATAGTCCTCAACCGCGAATTTGGCTCCGCCAATTCAGCGGTTGTTAGGCCTCATTACCGTATTATTCTGGGTGAAGCCATTCATTTTTCTTCCGCCAAAATCTTCAAAGCGTCAGCCATAAGTTGCTTTTGGTCGGCTTCGGTAATTGGAAATTGGAGGTTAAGTTGCTTGATCCGTTTGACCATGATCTTGGCAACGATTAGCCGGCTCGTCCACTTATCATCAGCGGGGATGATGTACCAAGGATTTTCCTTACTAGAAGTTGCCCGGATAGCGTCTTGATAGGCCTTTTGGTAGTCGTCCCAGTAACGGCGTTCCGCAATATCGGCCTTTTCAAACTTCCAGTTCTTTTCGGGCCGCTCGATTCGGGCTAAAAACCGTTGCTTTTGTTCTTCCTTGGAAACATGCAAGAAGAACTTCAAAATTACAAAACCACTGTGCGTGAGGTAGGATTCGTAGTTGTTAATGTCTTGGTACCGTTGTTTAAAGAACTCAGGGGTCACATCATCCAAAGTGTAGATTCCTGGTAAGTTGGCGTTAACGATCAATTGCGGGTGAACCTTGGAAACCAAAACGTCTTCGTAGTGAGACCGGTTTAAAATCCCAATTTCGCCCCGTTCTGGTAATTGGTTAGTAATCCGCCAGAGGAAATCGTGGCTTAATTCAGTTGACGATGGTCGTTTAAAATTAGCGACTCGCAAGCCACCTGGATTAACTTGGGAGAAGACGTGGCTGATCAAACTGTCCTTCCCGGCTGCGTCCATGGCTTGTAAAACCACAATAATCCCGTAACGACGGTCAGCGAAGAGCTTCCGTTGTTCTTGTTTGATCTTATCCATTGTGGCTGCCAATTCATCCTTAATTTCTTGACGATCCATACCGGTATCGAAACTGGTGGCTGCCTTTTTGATCTTAAAATCCGCACCCGTATTTTTAAATTGTTTTAAATCCATTGCGATGGCCTCCACTTCAAGGTTAAACTAAAACCTATGAAACAAAATAAGTGAGGAGTGACTTAGATGACGATTACGACGCGCGACTGGCAAAACGAAGCAACTGCCCTCGTGCAAGCGATGGAAAAAGTTCCCGGCATTTGGTTGGTCGAAGAACATCATTCTAACCACAGTGAGAGCATCTACCTCACTTTTGCGGCGGGGATGATGGTGAATACGATCCGCCTTGCCTTTCATCCGGCTTGGTATGGAAAAGTTGATACAATCGTCTTTTCTCAATTTTCAAGTCGCAAGGCCCGTCTTAAAGCAATGAAGCAATTTTTACCCCAGCCCCACCACGGTACAGAAATTACATATCTAAAAATGGTGTTGTTGGCCTTCGTTGCCAAAGCTAATGTTGGTTCGGGAGAACTTTTACAAATTGACGATGAAATTTGGTGGCGAAACAAACTCGTTCCGCCCGCAATTACCCAGACTGTCCAAAGCCTAATTGCCGCTGGAATTTTATTTGTGAATCCCAAGGATCAGCGGATCTTGTTAACCCAAATTGGTCAAGCAATCCTTGATCATTATGATGATTTTGCCGAAACAGACTACGATAATCTAGCTTGGGATGATAATCCCCAGATCATGACAACAAAGGAACTATTCGTCCGGTTTCTTACTTGAAGCTTTCCGGTTGCGTTGGTGAGAATGCACAAAATCATCTTCTTGCGCAAAGAGGTTTAAGTAAGCCCAAAAATTCGCCCGAAAACTGGCCTTGAATTTTTGCCAAATCGTTTGCCATTGCATCAAAATCAACTCCTTTAATTTTTATTATACCGGTTTTGGAAAAACGGGAGTAGCATTTTGTTGAAAACCCTTTAAACCGCGAAAAGATTAGAAATTATACTCACTTTGCAAGTGAGTATGTGGCAAAACATTTGACGCTGACAGTTTTCAGAAAGGAGTTCTGAGATGAAAAAAACGGCGCGCGCAACCCGTGAAAGCCGTCGTCAGTCACGCCGCTTCCGAAAGTGGATTATCAGTGGGTTTATTGGCGCTGCTATCCTGTTGGTTGGGTTGATTTCTTACACCAGTAAAAATCCCAACCAGGCGGCCAATTACCATCCCACCAAAGCAGTTACGAATCTTTTTTCGGCGGTGACCTTGAGTCATCAGCTTCATAAAACGTGGCGCCAACAGTTTAATTCGACTGACGCTAACGTTACGGTGGCCGTCTATTCTGCCAAAACGGGGCAGACGTATCACGCAACCAACGCGCCAAAGCACCGATTCTATACTGCAAGTACGGTCAAAGTAGCAATTTTAGCGGGGCTCCTCCAAAAAGAAAATGGTCAATTAAGCAGTCACGAAGATGAACTCGCAACCGCGATGATTGAAAACTCAGATAATGATGCGACAAACGAGTTGTTTAACGACTATCTCGGAGGAAAAAGCGGGTTACAAAAAATATTCGATCGTTTTGAAATGACCCATTCAACGGCTAGCAATTACTGGGGATTGACAGTTACGACCCCGAGTGATCAATTACGGCTGTTGAACAACATTTATTTTAATTCCGACCAATTGACGGTTAGTGAGCAAGCTTATATCCGCAAGCTGATGGCCAACGTCGAAAGTGACCAGCAGTGGGGAATTTCAGCGGGAAGTAGTAGCTATGGCCTAAAGAACGGTTGGCTGTCATATGGCAAACGAGACTGGATAATTAATAGTATCGGCTATATTGATGGCCCGGAAGATAATAACTACACCATCGCCGTTTATACCGATGGCAATTCAAGCATGGTAAATGGGAAGCGGTTGGTTGAGCAGCTTGCTAAAGCAACCCGCCAAGTGATGGATCAGGCCAATCCTTAAATAAAAGATCAGCAGACTTGGGATACTTTACTTAGAAAGAGGAGGATTAGTTTGACGAAATTAACTGTTTCTGTCCAACAACTAATATTATTTATTCAAAAAAGTGATTATCGTCGTATGGTTATCATATTATTAGCATTGGTGAAAATAAAACATTATACTGTGGTTAATGGAAGAAACAGCCAACGAAGATGGGGGCATAAAAGATGTTATTGCGTCAACTAGACTATTTTATTAAAGTTGTGGATAACCAAAGTTTTACTAAGGCGGCGGACGCTGCTTTTATCTCCCAATCTGCGGTTTCTCAACAGATTCAAGCGTTGGAACAAGAACTTGATGTCAAGCTATTGAAGCGGCATAACAGGAGCTTTTCGTTAACCAGTGCGGGGAATTATTTGTATCGTCACGGTCCAGCCTTATTAGCGGCGGCCGACCAACTGAAAAAAGCTACGATTAATGTTGGTAAGCACGAAGTTGGTGAATTGATGATCGGGTATCCGAAAAATTATGATGGGGTTGGATTAGGGCAAGTTGTTAGCAGTTTTAGTCAACTCTTTCCCCAAATTCAGCTCAATATTACGGCCGAAGATCATGTGGAAATGTTACGGAAGCTTCAAAATAAGGAGCTTGATATTGTTTTTGTTGATGATCGGTGCGACCTGCCTACTGATTTCCACCAGGAGTTACTTCTAAACTCGCGTTACTTTGTTGAAATCTGTAGTGAAAATCAGGTTGCTAATCAAACTTCGGTAACCTTAAACGATGTTGCTAATAAGCCATGCATTGTAGTTTGTTCCAAGGATCAGGTAGCTGAAGAGGTTCGGTTCTATCGGGAAAAATTAGGGGTTGATGGAGAATTTAAGTTTGTTGACAGTCTTGCGGAGGCGCAGATGCTAGTAGCTGCTAACCAGGGTTACCTCTTGGTAAGTGAGATTGGTCACTGGCAACCAACTTCATCCTTGATAAAACGGGTTGCGGTAACTGAACCAGCTGGTCACATGATGGTTCAACCTTATTATGTCCTTTGGCAAGAAGAACAAATTACCGCTGCTGTTGACGAATTTATCCAATTGTTAATGAATATTTTGCGGAATACGGATTAGAGGCCATGAAATAGGGGATGGGAAGAAGCTCGGCGTTCTTCTCGTCCTCTATTTTTAATTAAGCCATTAACAAATGTTAACGATTTCAATATAATGAAAGAGGATTATATTGTTGGCATGAATTCAAAAAAAGGAAGCGAAGCGGATGACACAAGTATATCTTTCAGCTAAATTACCGAAGCTTGCCACAGACATGCTTGAAAAGGCCGGCTTATCTTATGAAGTTTATGATGGGGAAGGGTTGATTACTAAGGCGGAGTTATTGGCTCATGTTAAAGACATTGAAGTTTTAATTACCCCATTGTCCACGCCAGTGGATGTGGATGTAATTGCTGCAGCAAAGAACTTAAAGTTAATTGCTAATTTTGGGGCTGGCTTTAATAATATTGATATTAAAGCGGCCCGGAAACGGGGGATTGACGTTACTAACACGCCATTTGTTTCCTCGACTTCAACGGCCGAAGTGACCTGTGGGCTGATGTTGGCTCTTTCACACCGGATAGTTGAAGGAGATAAGCTTAACCGGACCAAGGGCTTTGATGGTTGGGCACCACTCTTCTTCTTAGGTCACCAATTAGCTGGTAAGACTTTAGGGATTATTGGTTTGGGTGATATTGGTAAAAACGTTGCGCAACGGATGGCCGCCTTTGACATGAAAATTGTTTACACGCAACGGCACCAAGCAACTTCGGCAACGGAAGCCCATTACCATGCTACCTATGTTTCCTTGGAGGAATTATTGAAGGCTAGTGATGTTGTTACCTTACACTGCCCATTGACCCCAAACACGAAACACATGCTGACGGCACCACAATTTAAGATGATGAAGCAAAACGCCATCTTGATTAATGCTGCCCGGGGACCGGTGATTAGTGAAGAGGACCTCTTGGAAGCCTTAAATAATAAGGAAATTGCTGGGGCAGCGCTTGACGTTTATGAAGCAGAACCAAAATTTGCCGATGAATTTAAGCGTTTAGACAATGTTATTTTGACGCCGCACGTGGGGAACGCCACGGTTGAAGCCCGGGATGACATGGCCGAAATCGTCACTAGTAACGCCATTGCTAAGATCAATGGTGAAGCGCCTAAGTATGTGGTTAACTAGGATCTAGAATTAAAAGCTAAGGTCAGGAGAAGTTCCTAACATTTTGTTTTCTTTAAAATGAGAAAATGACACCGTACAGATCTAGTGGATCTGTGCAGTGTCATTTTTGCAATTTTGGGAATTTTGAATTTACAAAGTTGCTTTCGTAGTTTAAGGGAGATTCTGAATCTAAGATACGATTTCTGCATATCAGTATTCTTCTGACCTCGATAAAATTAAAAATTGGCTTGCTTACTAATCTGAGCGACTCTTTGTGTACCCGAAATGTCAATTTAAATCACCTGAAATGTCAAATTAAGTTAGAAAGAAACTAACTGTGCGTCTGTGATA
>DHKFI23501__coassemble_721_pt1 | contig 19479 bp, 16 predicted proteins | sample DHKFI23501__metabat2_high_PE_018 | metagenome-assembled genome bin DHKFI23501 | reverse complement strand
TGACGAATAATCTAGCAAAATTTGGAATGTTACAAACTAGCAATTGACGTATTAATCTCTCTAAATCTCTTTTTCCGACTAGCTGATCAGCTATCTCTCGAAAACGGTTACACCGAATTGCATAGAAAAAGCACCGGTTGTTGCCAATCAATGCTTTTTGGAAAACGTTTAACATTTTAACGGATATTAAAACAGATTGCAAATCATTTATCGCTTACATTCTTATTTTCATGGGATTTTCTCATTCCCGAGTGCGGCGCATACTGCTGATTTGGGAAGAAAATCGTGAAGGTCGAACCCTGATTTAACTTTGATTTAACCTTAATTTTCCCACCATGCAGGGTAACTAATTGATGAACGATTGCCATTCCAATTCCAGATTCCCCATAGCGGGTACTCATCCGGGAACGATCAGCTTTATAGAAGCGTTCCCAGATGTGCTTGGTTTGTTCTTCGGTCATCCCAATCCCGGTATCTTGGACGCTAAATTGGGTCCCGTGGGTCACCCGTTCCCCACTAATTGTGATCGTCCCGTGATCGGTAAACTGGATGGCGTTTTGGATGATATTAAAGAGGATTTGGACGAACCGGTCGTAGTCAGCATAAACCCGTAATTCGGGTGGGGCCGTCACTACCAACTTGTTTCCCTTTTTCTGGGCCTTCTTAGCTAGCTGATCCCGGAGGTTCGTAATTACGGCCCCCGCATCAAACATCTTCCGGTCCAAGGAAATCTGGTTAGTCCGAATCTTTTCGTAACTCAAATTATCGTTAACTAACCGGATCAAGCGCTTGGTATCTCGTTGCATTAACTCAATACTGTGTTTTTTCTCGTCTTCCGGAATCACATCATAGGCGAGTCCTTCCAGAATCCCATTAATAGTGGTCAGTGGCGTCCGCATTTCGTGAGCCGCATTGGCAAGAAGCTGCTGTCGGCGTTCTTCTTGATCCTTAATCTCTTCTTGCGATTCTTGTAAGGACCGGGCCATAACGTTGAAGTTGTGACTCAATTCATCCAGTTCATCTTTTTGGCGGTTCTCTAGGTGAATGTTGTAGTCCCCCTTCGCAACTTGCCGGGTTGCCCGATTCATAGCATCAATCCGTTGAGTTAGGGACCGCGAAACAATAAAAGAAATGATCAAGGCGATCAAGACCGCAACTAAGAAAGAAATAAATAAGTCATTGACAATTTGGTGCATATTTTGCCGCGTCGTCGAAGTAAAGGAACCGATCGTAACAGCCGCAACCAATTTGCCTTTATAAAAATACGGTTTAATGATCATCGTCATTTCTGGTGGCATTGGCTCGTTTTCCGTGGTTTCTTGCTTCATGGACTTTGACTTAGCGACCGACTTGTGTAATGGCATCACTGCTGCCCGCTTTTGGATGGCCTTGCCTTTCTTGACTTGCTGCCACTCCCGCTTGGTAATCGTCGGTGTGTATTTATTTTCATTAGTGTAACGCAGTTTTTGCTTACCATCGTAAATCGCAAACTTAACGTGTTGGCGGGTTAACATCCGGGACTTGGAGTCAATTTGGTTCTTTTCAATTCCGATGATTTGCCCGGTCTTTTTGTTGAAAATAATTTCGTCGTCATTAATTAAACTGTCCGCATTTTGGGACAGTTGCCGCCAAGTATTAAAATAGAGGGTTCGATTAGTTACCCCGATAAAGGAAATCGTTAAGGTAGTGCACAAAACGACAATGACCACCAAAATCCCTAACATTTGGCGCCAGACTAATCGCATACTTTACCCCTCGATGTCAGAATCATCAAACTTGTAACCAACCCCCCAAACAGTTTGGATCACCTTGGGGCCAACCTTTTCCATCTTTTGACGGAGTTTCTTAATGTGGGCATCAACTGTTCGTTCATCCCCATAAAATTCATAGTTCCAAACCAATTGGAGTAATTGTTCCCGGGTAAAAACTTGCTTCGGCTTAGATGCCAAAGCTTTCAAAAGATCGAATTCTTTTGGCGTCAAGTCATTAATCAGCTTGCCGTTTAAGTAAGCTTCCCGGGTCTTGCTATTCATCTTAAAGTGTGGCGTTTCGACATCAAAGTCGGAAGCCACCTTAGAAGCCCGTTGGGTAATTTGGCCTAATTGGGTCCGCCGGTAAAGAGCCTTGATCCGGGCCACTAACGTAATTGGGGAAAATGGCTTGGTAACGTAATCGTCAGCTCCCATTTCAAGTCCCAACACTTGGTCAGATTCGGAATCCCGCGCCGTTAACATGATAATCGGTACCGTTGGTGAAACCCGCCGAATATCAGCAGCGACCTGCATCCCATCCTTTTTGGGTAAATTCAAATCCAAGAGAATAAGATCGATCTTATCCTTATCTTCTTCATACATAGTAACAGCTGCTTCCCCATCATAGGCAAATTCAACTTCCCAGTTTTCTTTTTTGAAGAACATCCCCATCATTTCACAGACTGAGTGATTGTCTTCAACCATCAAAATTTTCATTTTTTGGGCCTCCGTTGCTTAATTTCATTTAATTATACCGGTCTTTCTTGTTTTTTTGTTGAAATCTGCAAAGTTGAAAGAAACTTTAAGAATATGGTATAGTATTTGTAATCTACTTTGGGGATGTTTTTGGATTCGACGGGTATAGGTCGAGTTCTAATTGCGTTTGAAGGTGGCGCTTCTAAAAACGCTCAGTTTTAAATTATAACTGCAAACAATAATTCACAATCATACGCCCTCGCTGCCTAACCGGTAAGCGGACGTAAATCCGAACCGGGCTCGTCCATGGTGCGGTTTCGGGTTTCATTAATTAGTGGACTACGTTGTTAGCCTCAGCTGGTGGTTAGCAAAAGAGATTTCCCAGCTCGCTTAGCATGCTTGCCTTGATTAGCGGCGTTTTGGTAGGTTAAATTTTAAATAGTTAATCTATGAGCGTAGATGTTAGGATGGCGATATGCTCGGACAGGGGTTCGACTCCCCTCATCTCCATTTTTGGTGTTTCTAAGGGGGTTTACCTAGAAACACCATTTTTTTATGATTTTGTGGAAAAAATAGAAAAACAGGAACCCTGCTTATGTGCCTGCTCCAGATTAACCATCTGGGGCTTTTTTGTTTGGAAATTGAGAAAAATAATAACCACGTCTTTCTCGATGTCCTTCTGATCCCAACTAAGCCATCGAGAAGGTTTTCTCCCGACCGCTTTTCATTAACTACCAAAAAATGATATGGTTAAGTTAACGTTTTTAGTTTCAATCCAGGAGGTTCAAAATGGCTAAGATCATGATTGTCGAAGATAACCCGGCCATTATTAGTACCGTATCCGATGTCCTCGCAAAGTGGCAATATGAGTTGCAAACAATTACTGACTGGCAAAATGTCGCTAAAGAAATCGAAAGTGCTCGGCCAGACTTGGTTTTGTTTAACATTACCTTGCCGAGCTTTGATGGTTTTTATTGGATGCAGGAAGTCCGGAAAGTTAGTGCCGTCCCAATTATCGTGATTTCCGCAGCAGAAATCGATGCTAACGTCATGCATGCCGTTGCGGCTGGAGCGGATGATTATTTAATGAAACCATTTTCAATGACGGTCCTACTTGCCAAAATCCAAGCCCTCCTCCGGCGAAATCAACAAGCATCTTCCCCTACTGACCTCACCTGGGACGATAACTCCTTTAATCCCTTGACTAATCAACTTACGAATACCCGGGGAACCTGCCAACTCACGCCAACTGAAGGGGCCCTCTTACAAATTTTCTTCAACCAACTTAACCAAACTGTAAGTAAGGGCCAACTTTTAGAATGGCTTTGGCAAGGTGGTAAATACCTTAACGAAAACACGCTGAACGTTAATATTAGCCGCCTCCGAACTAAATTAGCCACAATTGGTTTAAAAGATGCTATCCGGACGGAACGGGGCGTGGGTTACCGGTTGGTGAATGATCATGCCTAAACAATTTTATCAACAGTTATTCTGCGCTGATTTTCCCGTCTTGATTACCTACCTGGGAATGCTCGTCCTCGTTTACCTTTTAACGATTCTTTATCAACTTCCCCAGATCTTTTGGTTGGATCTGGTTCGCTTTTCCTTGCCCATCGTTTTAATTTGGTTCATCGCAAGTGCCATTCACCAAGCGCACCGCCTGCATCAAATTACGCCAACTACACTTAAACAATTAAAGCCAACCACTCCAACTGAAGCCCAGTTAATCAAACTTTTTCAAAGTCAAAATCAACGGCAAATTACCACCATTCAACAATTACGCTTAAAGCAACGGAACCAACTTGACCACTTAGAGTTGTTTTCCCATGAGATTAAAAATTCACTGACCGGTTTGAATGCCTTAGCGGAGAATAACTCGACTGTAGCCAGCCCCCAGGTTAAAAACAATATCCAGCAAGCTAACTATTATCTGAACTTGCTCTTAAATGATGAACGACTAGCCCTCGATCACCATGACTTTGTCTTTCAATGGGTCGACCTCACGACTATGATTAATACCATTCTAAAAACCAATTCCGCCCTCTTTATCCAAAAACAACTCTTGCCCCACCTTGATCAATTTACTGGTGTCCAAATCCACACCGATGGTAAGTGGCTCCGCTTTGTGGTTGAACAATTACTTTCCAATGCCATTAAATATTCCCCAACCGGAGCCCCAATTAATATTTCCTGGGAAATAAATCACTTGTCCATCCAAGATCATGGTCCAGGTATCCCCGCCAGTGACCTTCATCGGATCTTTGAAAACGGCTTTACTGGCCAAAATGGTCACCAAACGACCGCTTCAACTGGGATGGGGCTTTACCTCGTGAAAAAGCTGAGTGACCAACTTAATTTTGAGGTTAAGATTTCCACTAATTCAATTGGAACCTTAGCCCAGGTAACTTTTCCAGCAAAGCAAGTCCGGCAGTAACAGAAACCCAGGTCATCGGGGAGGTTTCTCTCCCTGCCTAAACTTACAAAACTGTAAGGTTCTGCACACTTCTGTAAGTAGGAAGTGGCGCAGAACCTTTTTATAATTAAGAAAACAAGTCATTAAACGAAACGAAAGGAAATTATCATGACCCTCTTAAAACTTCAACATGTCCAGCGGACCTTTAACCAAACCTCTGCTAACCCTGTTACTGCCCTAAAAGACATCACCTTCCAGGTTGACCGGAGTGAGTACGTCGCCATCATGGGGGAATCGGGGGCCGGAAAAAGTACCCTCTTGAATATCATAGCCACTTTGGACCAAGTTACGGCTGGCCAAGCCCTCTTAAATGACCAGGACCTCAGCCAACTCACCAAAGATGCCGCCGCCCGGTACCGTCGTCAACATCTCGGCTTTGTCTTCCAACAGTTTAATTTGTTGGATAGTTATCCAACCGGGATAATATCTATCTGCCCTTGGTTCTAGCAAAAACCCCGGTCGCCACGATGGAAAAGCGGCTAGCTCCTTTGTTAGAGCGTCTTCATATTGAAGAAATCATTGATCGTTATCCAAATGAGATTTCCGGTGGTCAGCAACAACGGATCGCCATTGCCCGAGCATTGATTACTAAACCCGACCTCTTACTGGCTGATGAACCAACTGGAGCTTTAGACTCCAACACAACTGGTGAAATTATGGCTCTTTTGGATGAACTTAACCAACAAGGGCAAACAGTCATTATGGTTACCCACAGTGCGGCCGCTGCCAGTCATGCTAAGCGGACCCTTTTTATTAAAGACGGTCGGATTTACCACGAACTCTACCAAGGTGACCTCACTTTGGCCAACTACCAAGCCCAAATCAGTCAAGTCATGACCGCCCTAACGAATGGAGGTGCTGATCGTGCTCTTCGTTAAGCTGATTAATTCTAGTTTCAAACGGAACCTCAAGTTTTACTTACCCTACCTCGTTACCATGACGATTTTGGTCGCGATTAACTATATTGCCCAGGCGATGGCTAATAATCACAGTCTTCGGGCCCTACCAAGTGGACAAATTACCAAAAGCATTTTTGAACTTGCGATTCTCTTTATCGTCTGTGTGACCCTCGCCTCCATGCTTTATATCAACCGTTTTCTTTGGCAACAACGCCGCCAAGAAATGGGGCTGTACAGTCTCTTAGGGATGACCAGTAAGAATTTGGCGTGGTTAACAGTTTTAGAAAAAAACTACCTTTTCGTCATGAGCCTAATTACTGGGCTCGTTTTCGGGGTAATCTTTGAACGCTTAGCCTTTTTGAGTCTTGCTAGGCTCTTAAAAATTAGTCATCTCCACCAAAGTTGGTGGGATGGTAAGGCAATTTTAACCACCACTTGCTTAATTGTCCTTGGCTTCATGATTTTAATGGTAATCGATCTAATTAAACTCTGGCGTCTCCAACCACAAACCCTTTGGCATCCCCAAGCGCCGCAAACCAAACACCACGGTAAGCTTTACTACTTTGGCGGCCTCTTAGGTTTCATCGCTTTAATTATTGCCTACTACTTAACCGTTACCATGAAACCCAAGTTTTCTGCTTTGCAAACCTTTATGCTTGCCGTCCTCTTGGTCATCATCGGTACTTACCTCGTCTTTATTGCTGGAATTACCTTGGTTTTAAAACGGCTTCAAAAACGGCCCAACTACTATTATCAACCCCGTCACTTTATTGCCGTTTCGGGGATGTTACAACGGATGGACCAAAACGGAGCGAGTCTCGGAACGATCTGCCTTTTATGTAGTTCCGTCTTGGTAATGCTTTTTGCCTCCTTAACCCTTTATGTTGGGATTAACGACACAACCAAGGCCTATGCGCCCCAAGATTTGACCCTAGTTACTAACCACCCCTTAAATACAAAACAAACCAAAACCTTACACCAAGTGGCTAAACAATATCACGCTGCCCTTAAGGCTCCCGTCAGCTTTGAAACCAGCCAACCCCAATATGGTTACTGGCAAGGCCGTCATTTTATTAACCAGGGTGATTTCAACCACATCACTACCCAAACTAGCAACACAGTGATCTATCTTTCCGCCACCACATACCAGCGCTTAACCGGGAAGCAGGTTAGCTTGGATCATCATACCGCCTTAGTTTATTCCCCCGCCAAACATTATACTGGCCAGTACCGACTAGCTGATCAAACCTACCAGGTTAAACCAATCAGGCACTTTAACTACTATTTCAATCCCGGTCACTCCATCTTCTCACCAATTTTTGTTGTTGTGAACGAAGTGCCAAGTCAGACGGGTAAAAGTTTCTTCACCGGAATTAACTATCACCTCGCTGAAAGTGAACGCCAACACCTTAAGTTTGAAGCCGCCTTGCAAGCTCAACTCGGCTTTACCAGCGAAGAATTTACCGCCAAAGCAAGTACCAGTAGCTTGCTCACCAACCTCTACGGCGGGATCGTCTTTATCGGGATCTTACTTAGTCTAACCCTTGGAGTAACCACAGCAATCGTAATCTACTTCAAACAAATCACCGAAGGCTACGAAGATCAACAACGGTTTAAGACGATGCAGGCAGTCGGCTTGAGTGAAAATGAAACCACTAAGAGTATTCGCAGCCAAGTCTTGATGGTCTTCTTACTCCCCGTCTTTGGAGCGATCGTCAACCTCGTCTTCGCCATCCCCGCCATTCGCAAAATTTTGATCCAGTTCAGCTTCTACAACGCTACTTTAATGATTGAAATTGCCGTCATTATCACAATTATTCTCTTGTTGATCTACCTTGTCATCTATGGCCTAACTACCCAGATGTACCGGCAAATTGTGGATCAAGGGTAGGATTGAGAGGCTAGTTCGATCCAACCCACGGCCACTACTTCTGGCACTATACAGAAGGGCTTACCGAACTTAATTTTCTCCTATTTGCCTTGGGGATTACGATTGTCTTTTGTTTGACGATGCCTATGTCCAAACCCAACGCTCCAAAGGTCTAGTCGACAAGCGGCCGCTATTTGATACTAGTGAAGCCCAAGCTGACTTAGAAATGGCCGAAACCTTCATGGCCGATCACTTCGGTCCCGTGGAAGTCCGCCGCAATGTCCGTACCTCCACGGTCCTAGGGATTATTTCCGCAATTGTCATTGATCCTTATGGTTGGTGGCATCAGAAACAGCATTAGTTCTCGGAATTGGATTATATTTTGATGTTGACAAGATTAGAGTTTGATTATATTATAGTTGCAATTAAATTAATTTAACCACCGCAATGACGGGATGAGTAGTTGGGATGCCCTTCTCCAGAGAACTGCGTTAAGTGAGAAGCAGGAATGGGAAAAACAATGAAGATGGTCTCTGAGCGGTTAAAGTTGTGAGCATTTTGTAAGCAACTTGCGATTTGGTACCCGTTACCGTACCAAAGTATTCTGCAGAGTACTTATTGAGGATTTAGCCGCGAGACTAGATCGAATTAGGGTGGTAACACGTAATTACGCTAATCAACGTCCCTAGAACCAACATTTTTGCTGGTTCTAGGGATTTTTTGTTTGAGGAAGGGAGTTAATCTTATGACTGAATTTACTAACCGGACAACTTCACCATTTCGTTATGACATTGTCGGCAGTTTTCTGCGACCCACTGAAATCAAGGTTGCGCGGGAAAAGTTTGCCCAAGGTAAAATCTCACAAGAAGAATTAATTGCTGTTGAAGACCAAGCCATTATTAAGCTAATTAAGGAAGAAGAAGCTGCGGGACTAAAAGCCGTTACTGATGGGGAATTTCGGCGGAGTTGGTGGCATTTAGACTTCTTCTGGGGCCTCCAAGGGGTTGAAAAAGCGACTCTTGCTCATGGATATCACTTTGCTGATGAGGAAACCCGACCTGAAACCGTAAAAATCACGGGGCCCTTGGCTGGTGATCATCATCCCTTTGTCGAACATTTTAATTTTGTCCGCGATCACGTTTCTAAGGGGATCCAGGTCAAACAAACTATTCCGGCGCCAGCCCAATTTTTGGAGGAATTCTTACGGCCAGAAAACCAAGCAAATGTTAAGCAATTCTATACAAGCCTTGCGGAGCTCGATGATGCCGTGGTAAAGGCTTATCGCCAGGTAGTCCAAGCCTTATACGATGCTGGTTGTCGGACCCTTCAATTAGATGACTGTACTTGGGGAATTTCCGTCAACGCCTTTGCCAACTTGAAAAAGAAGGATCCGAATGCTGATGTTAGCGAACTCAAAACCCTCCAGGAACGCTTTTTAAAGGTTAACAACGCAACCATCGCCAACTGGCCAGCTGACTTAACAATTAATACCCATGTTTGTCGCGGAAATTACCATTCAACCTGGGCTGCTGCGGGTGGTTATGGACCAGTCGCTGATACCCTCCTAGCTCAAGAAAACGTCACTGCTTTTTACCTTGAATACGACTCCGAACGAGCTGGTGGCTTTGAACCACTCATAAAGGTTCCTAATGACAAGTACGTTGTTTTAGGTTTGGTAACTTCCAAGACCGGCGAACTGGAAGATAAGGAAACGATTATTAACCGGATCCATGAAGCCGCTAAGTTCCATCCCCTCGATAAATTATGCTTAAGTCCTCAATGTGGCTTTGCTTCAACTGAAGAAGGCAATGTTTTGACTACCGATCAACAATGGGCCAAGCTTAAGTTGATCCAAGAAATCGCCCAGGAAGTTTGGGGAAAATAATTTTAGCATTCATTGATCAGCCCCTGTCAGTTACGAGCTGACGAGGGCTTTTTGATTCCCCAAATTTCTTCCCAAATCCGAGGTAAATAATTTGACTGCTCCCCTATTAGTCTGCTAAATTTGGCTTGTACATATGGCTGTGTCTAATCGCGCCCGTTGATGATATTTATCGGGCGGAGTGGGTTAGACGCAGCCTTTTTCGTTTGGAATATCAAATCTAAAGAAAGGAGTTTACTGTTTCAATGCGCCGATTGATTAAAGTGAGGTAATTGAATGTCAGTAATCATTAAAGTTGTTGATAAGTCCTTTGAAACGCCCCGAATGCAAGTCGTTCAACTGGGATCCTACCTTAACGGCCAAGTTGATTTCACCCTGGGACCGGATCCAGTTGACATCAGTAACATCCACGGAGTCTTCACTGATCAGAAATACCAATTCGTCCTTGAGTTGGACGAAACCGATCGCTTTGGGGGCGTCTTTGATACCTTACCGTTGATCTTACAGGTCGCCGACCAACAAGTGAAAGTCGACTTTCACTTCATGAGCGACCAAATTTACCAAGAACCGTTTGGTGATGACCTCCGCGAAGCCCTGCTCGACATCATTGGCGAAGCTAAACGGCTCCATGAAAAGATCCACATCATTGACCAACAAAAGCAACGGTTTGCCAAACCCAATCAAGATCAAAAATAGGGGGAATTAATCATGGATTACGAATGTCCTTACTGTGGTTGTCCACTTGAATACGGGGAAGTTGAATGCCCGAATTGTGGTCGTGACCTTTAAAATTTAGATCCTAAAAAACAGGTCGAGCAGCAATGTTCGACCTGTTTTTTTAACTCTTGAATAAATATATCTGATGATTAAATCGAGTTTCGATTAATCGTTGATTGGGTTTGAAACCCACCTTGTCTGTCGGCAAAAAGGCAAAGGTCCACTGACCTTGGCTGAGATAATTGCTTAGGTTTACCCCGGATCCTTGAACTTCCCCCAACGGTAATTCAAGGGGCTGATCCCAAGGACTCGTTGGTGCTAAAAGCAAGGTTAGCAAATCTTTCCCTGCTCCAGGAATAACTCGCAAACCTTGCAATTGAAACCGCCAGCTACTATTAATTTCTGCTAATAAGCACTCCGAGGGATAGCTAATGGCAACTTGGAAGTTAGGATCCTCAAGTTGAGGGCCGGTCAATAAGATTAGGGCTTTTAAGTTAGCAATCGCCGGTAGCGGATCATGACTATAATCAGCGGCCTGACCTTCATTGACCAGTTTAATTGGTGCCCACCGCCCTAACTGATTGACTTGTTCCATTTCTCCCTGGGCCATAAACCTTTGCATTTCATAATCAACCTTCAATTTAACTTCGGTAGCTTTGGCTTGTAGCAGGTTAACGTGTTGCAGTCGGTAGGCGTAGTTTTCTGCCGGGCCACCTAGTTGATCTCTAATTGCCAACAACCGACGCATTGGATACCCCTGTTGCATCGCTAAGTGTTCATTAATTAACACTAAACGTTGCCCAGTCAAATCAAGCATCAAAGTGTAATCCGCTTGTTCACTTGGTGATAAGCGCTGGATGAATTGGGCAAGTTTCTCCTGAACCTGATCATTAATTTTAACCAAGGAAATTAGGAGGTTACCAAGGGTTAAGTAGACCTGTTGATCTGCAATCATGTAAGCACTGACCAGGTTTACTAAGTTGTCCATCCCCAAAATCCCCGTCAATTCCTGGGCTTCTTTATCAATTGATCCCCAATAAGGAATTGTTAACGGACAAACCACCGTAAATTGAGGCTTCGGAATGTTAGCCAAATCAGCCGCATCAATAAAGCGTTCCGAATGCGTCACCATAATCGGCGCATTCACTTTAAAATCAAGAATCATCCTTATTTTCCTTTCGACCTTTGAGACGGACAGCTTATCTAGTATGACACAAGTTGGAAGCAAAGCTAAGGGAAATGTTTACCTCATTTTAACCCTTTTTACCCCAACTTAACCTTCTTCACCACTTTTTCAAATCCAAAAAGTAAAAATTCATTTATTTACCAAATGATTATTCAAATTCATTCCGTAAGCTTATAAGTCACAATTGGAGTGCTATCGAAATGAGGTGAAGCAAATGATAAAATACTTTAACCAACGTCGCTTCAAAAAACGTTCCCTTGATTGGTGGTTCCTCACCATTCTTTGTCTAGCTGCCTTTTTATACGGGTGGCAAATTTGGCAGGCCGGTGAGGCCAATAGTTTTTACACGGCCGCAATTGTCAGTATGACTAAAAGTTGGCATAACTTCTGGTACGCTAGCTTTGACCCCGCTGGGTTTATTACCGTTGACAAACCGCCGGTCGCCCTATGGTTTATGGTCATTTGTGTCAAAATTTTTGGCCTTCACGGCTGGAGCATCGTCCTTTCCTCCGTTCTTTTCGGGATTGGTTCAGTGGCCTTGATTTACCACATGGTCAAACCTTACTTTGGCCGCCTTGCTGCTAACCTAAGTTCCTTATTAATGACCTTGACCCCAATTGTGGTCGCAAATTCTCGGACTAACAACATGGATGCCACCCTGGTATTCTTTCTTCTCCTTGCCGGCTGGGTCTTGCAAAAAGCGGTCGTCCGGCACCGGGCGAGCCTCGTCATGTTGTCCTTTGCCCTAATCGGAATTTCCTTCAACATTAAGATGCTCCAAGCCTTCATGGTTTTACCGGGAATGTATCTTTTCTACTGGCTGACCCAAACGGAAGGCTGGCGTCGGAAATCATGGGTTACCCTTGGAGCAACCGGAGCCCTCTTAGTCTTTACCCTTGCCTGGCCCCTTGCAGTTGATTCCACCAGTAAATCCAGTCGGCCTTACATTGGAAGTTCTTCCACGAACTCCGTCTTAAACCTCGCTTTTGGTTACAACGGGAGCCAACGCCTGCTGGGTCAATCAACTGGGATTGGTGGTCGTTTTAGCGGGATGGGAAATACAAAGAAAAAAGCTTCAGCAACCCCACCTAATTCTAATAAGCAGAAGGGCAAAATGGGAAATCCGCCAAGTCAAAAGGGTAACCAACCGGGTGGTACTCCAGGCGGTAACCAAAACAAGAAAAACAATGCCATGGCCGGTGGTGGGATCTTTAACATTGGGACTGCTGGTCCTTTCCGTCTTTTCCAATCTGCCCTCGGTGAACAAATCGGTTGGTACTTGCCGTTAGCCATTGTTGGCTTTATTAGTGCTTACTTGCTCGCTGCGGAACGGAAATTAAAGTGGTGGCAAATGAACCGGCGTCGTCAACAACTACTTTACTGGGCCGGCTGGCTAGTACCGGTGGCTGGCTTCTTCTCGATTGCCAGCTTCTTCCATCCCTACTACATGATCATGTTGGCCCCGCCAATTGCGGTCTTAGCTGGGGTCGGGATCGCCGAACTTTTCAAAGCCAGCCGAGAACACCGCTTAACCAAGTCGCTCAAGGTAATTGTAACCTTGGGCTACTTAACCACCTTGGGTCTGCAAGCCTGGTACGTTTCCAGCTATTACCCATGGCTAAGTGCCGTAATCGTCATTGCCGGTTTAATGGTTCTCGCTGGTATTTACTTCCACAAAGAAAACCGGCAAAAATTCTTGGCAACTGGGTTAATTATTGTCCTCTTAGCCCCTGGCTTCTGGTCCTTAACCCCAACGATCGCTGCTGAATCAGCCGCAGTGCCAACCAGTGGGCCAAGCCTGTTGAGCGGTGGTAACAATAACGTCCTTGGTGACAGTAAAGTTAATACTAAGTTATTGAAGTACTTGGAAAAACACCAAGGCAAGGCCACTTACCTCTTTGCGACGATGGATTCAAACTCGGCCGCTCCATACATTATTAAGTCTGGCAAAGCCGTCATGACCATCGGGGGATACAACGGCACTGACAACGCCATTTCCCTCAAGCAATTTAAGAAGTTAGTCAAGGCTGGTAAGGTTAAATACTTCTACCTTAGTGGTAAAACCCAAGCGAATAATGCGATTGTCAAATGGGTTAAAAAATATGGTAAGAAGGTTGCGTCCAGTAAATACCAATCCAGTCAAAGTAAGGCTAGTTCAAGCAAAAACAGTCCAAGTGGAATGAACTCGCCAACGGGCACCAGTAAAAAAATGGGGACCCCACCAGGTGGAACCAAGCCAACGGGTAAAAAGCCTAGTGGCAATCAAAAGCGTAGTCAAGTGATGAAACCATCAACAACTAAAACCAACCACCAACCTGGCAACATGAACAGTGGTACCCTTTACCGCTTAAGTTAAGAAAGGAGGACGTTCCTATGACTCCAGTATTAACGATTATTGTTCCTTGTTACAACGAAGCAGCGGTGCTCGAATTAACCGCCCAAAAGCTCCAAGCCGAATTACAAGCTTTGATTAATCAGCATGCAGTAGCCCCCACCAGTAAGATCCTCTTCGTCGATGATGGAAGCCAAGATCAGACCTGGTCATTAATTCAAAAGCTTCAAGCTAATCAAGCTTGCTTTACCGGGCTAAAATTTAGTCGCAATTTCGGTCATCAAAATGCCGTTTTAGCTGGCCTCGCTACGGCCGTGAATTACGCCGACTGGTTAATTACAATTGACGCCGACTTGCAAGATGACGTCACTAAGATTCCAGAGATGGTGTCGAAAGCCGCTAATGGTTACGAGATCATCTATGGCGTACGAAATAATCGGGCCACCGATACGGCCTTTAAACGGTCAACGGCAAATTGCTTCTATTGGGGGATGCGAAAATTAGGTGTCGAGCTAATCCCCAACCACGCCGATTACCGCCTAATGTCTAAACGTGCCGTTTATGCTCTCTTACAGTACCATGAGACCAATCTCTTTTTACGGGGGCTAGTCCCGACTTTAGGCTTTAAAAGCACCAAGGTTTTCTACCAGCGCCATGAGCGCGCAGCTGGCCAAAGTCACTATCCTCTAAAGAAAATGTTAGCCCTAGCAATCAACGGCTTAACCTCATTTTCAATTGCTCCCATTCAGTTAATACTTTACCTCGGGCTGTTAATGATGGTGGTTAGTGGCCTCGCCCTCCTCTACGTGCTTGGCTCTTATTTCTGGTACCACACCGCTTCCGGTTGGGCTTCGGTGATGATGTCCTTGTGGTTCCTAGGTGGCCTACAGTTAGTCACCTTAAGTATTGTTGGGACCTACGTTGGCAAGACCTTTGTAGAAACTAAGCACCGTCCTCGATATTTAATCGAAACCAATACCTTTCCCCACAAATAAGAAAAGCTTAGCCTCAACTTCACGGAATCATCATCTTTACCCCTTAGATTAAAAAGCACTAACTTAAAGGGAGGGATTATGATGCCAATTGAATGGTTACCACTAGCAGCCTTGGAAGGCTTAACCCTTTTATTTGGTCGCCAATTAATTTTCCGCCGCTACCGTTCCGGTCTCCAGTGGCTGGTTGTTAGTAGTGGAATCGTCTATTTAATGACCGTCGTCTTTCTCTGTTTTCGGCCATCGTGGATCGACCCGAGTTTGATCCACGTCGACTACCATCAAGTTCCAATCAACCTGATCCCGTTCCAAAACTTCCACGTCGATTTCTTTGAAAATATCCTAATGACCATTCCGGCTGGTATCTACCTTGCCCTCTTCTACCGCCATCTCCACTGGCAAGAAGTCATCACCTTGGCTATCCTCCCTGGTCTAACGATTGAGAGTTGCCAATTCTTCGCTGACTTTGCCTGTGGCTTGTACCGGGTAGTTGATATTGACGACTTGATCACCAATTGGCTTGGCGTCTTAATTGGTTTTGTAATTGCCCGGTTCGTAATCAATATTCTCCCCCGGCACTTGCGGACAGTGGCCTTTAATTAAGTTTCAATATGTAGAGAAAAATCTCCTCAAATGGGGAGGTTTTGTTATTTCCTGGGGAATAAAATTTTGGAGTTTATTTAGAGCTTACTAACTTATTTGTCCGGAAGTTAGTAATTTTTATTTGATATGCTATGATGAAGGGGAGCGTTTATTTGTTTTCCAGGCAAAATCTACGCTTACGAATTCATTTGCTAGTACTACTCCCAATAGTACTGACAAGAACTTTGCAGTCACGTGGTAGCGTGGCTGTTTTTTGTATAACTGTGTATAACATCAGTTTCCCCTCCAACTATGATTACATCATTTTTTTGAATTGATCCGCTATCTTTTCTGGAGTAAAACCAAAGCGTTCAATAACTTCGGGCCCTTTCCCACTAAGGCCGAATTTATCAATTCCCATAACTTGTCCATCTAAGCCAACATATTGATACCAACTTAGGCTAGCTCCCATCTCAACTGCTAATCGCTTGGTTACGTTAGTTGGTAAGACTGCTTCTTTATAATCATCGCTTTGCTCTTTAAACAAATTCATTGCTGGCATCGATACAACCTTAACATCAATGCCCTCAGTTAATAATAACTTTCTAGCTTCAATTGCTAGTGATACTTCAGAACCAGCGGCTAATAAAATTCCATCAGGAGTCTCTTTATCAGAATCAACAACCACATAAGCACCCTTTTCAACTGGCGCGTCAATTGTTTCCTTTAGAACAGGCAATTTTTGCCGAGAGGTTACTAAGAAACTTGGACGATCTGTTGTTTGACCAATTAATTTCCAAGCTTGAACTGTTTCATTAGCGTCAGCTGGCCGAATCACATTTAAGTTCGGCATCGCACGAAAACTGGTTAATTGTTCAATTGGTTCATGGGTGGGGCCATCCTCTCCAACAGCGATTGAATCATGCGATCCAATGAAAATCGAAGGAAGATTCATAATTGCGGCTAACCGGACTGCCGCCCGCATGTAATCCGAGAAAACAAAGAAAGTACTTCCGAAGGCACGACTACCACCATGTAAGTTAATTCCATTAATTGCAGTAGCCATACCAAATTCCCGAACCCCAAAGTAAACATTTTTTCCTTCTGGCGTTTCTGAAGTAAAGTTTCCACCACCATTCAAATAAGTCTTATTTGAAGAAGCTAGGTCAGCTGCACCACCCCAGAACTGTGGATTAGCTTTTGCTAATTGGTTCATTACACTTTGACTAGCAACACGCGTCGCTACTTGGTCTCCGACTTTATATTCACTTTTAAGATCCGTAACGTCTAATTTTTGACTCGTTAACCGCATTGCTTCTTGAGGATATTTTGCTGAATATTCAGCAAACATCTTAGACCAATTATCATAATTTGCTCGTTTACTTGAAATCGCTTGGTCAAATGTTTCAAAAATCTCACTATCAAATTCAAATGGCGACGATTTCCAATCAAAGAATTCACGCATTTTTGCAAGATTTTCTTCTCCTAAGGCTGATCCGTGTACTGCGTTGGTTCCTTGTTGTGGAGTCCCATAACCAATCGTAGTCTTAATTTCAATCAAAGAAGGTCGATCCGTTTTCTGAGCATTTTGAATAGCTACTGTGATAGCATCGATATTTGTATTTCCGTCTACAACTAATGAGTAGTCCCAACCAGCAGCTTCTACCCGTGACTTTACATTTTCGTCTGTACTCAAACTCAATGGCCCATCAAGTGACACATCATTAGAGTCATAAAGGACAATCAGTTTGTTTAGTTTCTTATCTCCAGCAATATTAAGAGCTTCTTCACTGAGGCCTTCCATTAGGTCGCCGTCACCGACAATAGAATACGTATAGTGATCAATCACATTAAAATCTGGTCGATTGTAAAGAGCAGCCAAATGCTTCTCGGACATTGCCATCCCTACAGCAGTTGCTAACCCTTGTGACAAGGGACCCGTAGTTGCATCAACCCCAGCGGTATGCCCGACTTCCGGATGTCCAGGCAACTTGGAATCTAATTGCCGAAAACTCTTAAGATCATCTATCGTTAATCCAAATTTGTTGAAATACAATAAACTGTATAACAAAGACGAACCGTGTCCAGCTGAAAGTACAAACCGATCTCGATTAATCCATTTAGCAAAATTAGGATTAAAATTCATTACCTTTTCCCAAAGTGCAAACGCCATTGGCGCCGCTCCAATGGCCACACCAGGGTGTCCACTATTGGCTTTTTGAATCATATCTGCGCTTAAAATCCGCAGTGCATTAACTGCCCTAATTTCACGTTTCTCCATTTCTACCTCCATTAGGCTAATTTTTTAGCTTCTTTTACTTAGCTTCAGCTTTAGTAGTTGGCTGCTTCATCATTGTACTTACTAAAATTACGATAACTACAAAGGCAAGAATACCAACTGTAATTGCCACATTACCAAAGCTACCTAACTTCCCAAGTAAAATTCCAGGAACTAAGTAGTCGGTATCTGCAAACGTTGATGCGGCAAGCTTTAAACTCCCCAACATCGGTAAGATGTAAAGTGGTAACCAAGAAATCAATAAACTATTAACAGTTGCCCCTAAGATTGCTCCACGACGACCACCTTTGGAATTCCCATAAATGGCAGCTGCGGCCCCACAGAAGAAGTGACCAACAACCCCTGGAATAATAACGGTAGTGTGCATTGCGATCATGACAAACATTGATAACGTACCAACGATGAATGAAACAAAGAAACCAAGTAAAACAGCGTTTGGTGCATATGGGAAAATAATTGGTACGTCTAAGGCTGGCTTTGAGTTTGGAACCAGCTTCTTAGAAATCCCTTGGAAGGCAGGTACGATTTCAGCCAAAATCATCCGCACACCTTGCAGAACAACTGCAAATCCAGCAGCAAATGTACCTGCTTGAACGATTACATATACCAAGAAGTTTGTTCCGGCACTTAACTTAGTTTCAACAAAATGAGGACCTGATGCAATTGCTAAACAAATGTAAACAATTGCCATAACCAAAGTAATTGATACAGTTGAGTCCCGTAAAAATCCTAATGCCTTAGGGAATTGAATATCTTCCGTGCTATGTTCTTTATTACCGAAGACTTTACCAATCCAACCTGCAATGGCATACCCAATGTTTCCGGTATGCCCCATCGCAACGGCATCACCATGAGTAATTTCACGCATAAATGGTTGACAAAGAGCTGGAGTAACAGTCAAGAGCGTTCCTTCGAAAAGTCCGCCAAGGATAATGGTCTTCCAGCCAGTTCCCATTCCTGCACTAACCAAGATTACGGCAGTCAAACAAGAAACATATAACATTGCTTGCCCTGTTAAGAAGATGTACTTAAATTTGGTAAAACGAGCAAGGGCAATGTTAACAACCATCCCTACAAACATAATCAGTGCAGTGATCGACCCATATTTAACAAGTGCAATTGCCACCACAGCTTCATTACTTGGGACTACCCCTTGAACATGAAGGGCAAATTTAAACATTTTTGCGAATGGTACCAATGCATTTTGTAAGATCGTTGCTCCCCCAGTAAGAATCAAAAACCCAGCAAAAGTTTTAACCCCACCTTGAACAACATCAGTAGCTTTTTTCTTTTGTAGAAGTAACCCTAAAATAGCTAAGAGTCCAACCAACAGAGAAGGTTGTTGAACTAAACTAACGAAAAAGTTTATAATTGCTTGCATTTTTATACTCCTAACTGCCAAAGACATTCAGGAAGAATGGTCAAGGCATATTTTTATTAATCGTGAGCAATTCCTTCACGATCCAGAACAGAATTAACTTTTGCTTTTAGTTCGTCAGCATCAACTAGACTTTCTAAAATAATCAATCGGTCTTGAGGAAGACTTCCAGCAGAAGTCTTCAAAGTTGGATCTAAGAAAAAGTAATCAGCTTGGTCAGCCGTTGCACTACCAATGTCAGAATGATCGACAGAAATTTCAGTAGCTACATTTTCTTCCTGAAGTAAGTTTTGAATGTTCATTTGCACCATAAATGAGCTTCCTAGACCTGATTGACAAAGCGCTAAAAATTTCATGGTTATCCCTCCTGCGAATGTAAAACAACTAAAATATCATCAACCGTCTTCGCTTTCAGTAACTGA
>DHKFI23501__coassemble_691_pt1 | contig 21651 bp, 25 predicted proteins | sample DHKFI23501__metabat2_high_PE_018 | metagenome-assembled genome bin DHKFI23501 | reverse complement strand
CAAGTTGTAATGTCACAAAAAACAAAAGGATTATTTTTAATATACGAGGAGGTGAGCCAGTGAAATCATTACAGGATCCGGTTACAACTTTAAAAGGGGTTGGTCAGAAACGAGCTGAACAACTAGTAACACTTGGGATTGAGACAATTGAAGACTTACTTACCCACTATCCAAGCCGTTACGATGATTTTGCGCCAACTAATTTGGAAAAAGCAGTTGATAAGCAAAAAGTGACAATTCATGGGACCGTTGTTTCTGAGCCCATTCTAAGTCGTTTTGGGTATCGAAAGAATCGGCTCAGTTTTCGGCTCCAAACTGGGCATCAAGTTGTAATGGTTGTGTTTTTCAATCAACCGTATTTTAAAGACCACTTAAAGTTAAACGGGGATGTAACTGTGTTGGGAACGTGGAACCAAGCCCGGCAACAAGTTATGGGATCGAAGCTTTTGGTGGTTAATCCTGGTGAAGAAACAATTGGAACTATTTATCCAGCCAATAAACATGTTCGCCAGGCAACTCTCCGGCAATTGATCGAATTAGCCTACACTCAGTATCGAAATGTGATCGCAACTTTAATCCCACTTTCACTCCGCCAACGTTATCAATTACTAGATCGGGCCACGATGTTTCAATGGCTTCACTTTCCTAAAACCGGTGATCAAGCTCGGCAAGCTCGGCGAACAGCAGCTTACGAAGAATTTTATTTATTTCAGTTACGCTTACAATCAATGCGACTCGCCCGGCGAAAAGCTGATGGCACTCAACTTTTATACAACAATGAAGAGTTACGAGCTTTTATTCGAACGATACCTTTTGAATTAACTGGCGCTCAAAAACGGGTAGTTAATGAAATTTGCCGGGATTTACGCAGCCCTTTTCAGATGAATCGCCTTTTACAGGGGGATGTTGGGAGTGGGAAGACAATTGTGGCGGCGATTGCAATTTATGCTACGATCTTAACTGGCTACCAAGCGGCTTTGATGGCTCCAACTGAAATTTTAGCTGCTCAGCATGCTGAAAAATTAGCCAAAGTATTTGAAAATACTCCGGTTAATGTTGCTTTATTAACGGGATCGTTAACTGCAAAACAGCATCAAGCTTTAGCTGAGCAAATTGCGGCTGGCCAATGTAATTTAATTATTGGGACCCATGCTTTAATTCAAGATCAAGTCGAATTTGCTAATTTAGGGTTAGCGATTATTGATGAGCAACACCGCTTCGGGGTTGATCAACGAAAATTGTTGCGGGAAAAAGGGAATCATCCTAATATTCTTGCTATGACAGCTACTCCGATCCCGCGGACGCTTTCGATTACCGCTTATGGTGAAATGGATGTTTCGGTAATCGATGAGTTGCCAGCTGGGCGCAAAACAATTAAAACAACTTGGCTGAAGAGTGACCAATCAGAGACAGCGTTGGATTTTTTGCGGGGTCAGCTTGCTCAAGGAGCTCAGGCTTACGTGGTTAGTCCCTTAATCGAAGAGTCAGAAAAGCTAGATGTGCAAAATGCAACGGCTTTGTATGAACAGTTTGCTGAGCGATTTGCGCCTAATTATCAAGTTGGTTTGTTACATGGCCGGATGAGTAACGATGAAAAAGAAGCTGTCATGGCTAATTTCCAAGCCGGTAAAATTCAAGTTCTTGTAGCAACAACGGTGATTGAGGTGGGGGTCGACAATCCAAACGCTACTGTTATGGTGATTTATGATGCGGATCGCTTTGGGTTAGCCCAACTTCATCAACTTCGGGGCCGGGTAGGCCGGGGTTTCCGTCAATCATTCTGTATGTTGGTGGCAGATCCTAAAACGCCAGAAGGAAAAAAGCGGATGGAAACGATGGTGGAAACGACCGATGGCTTTATTGTTGCCCAACGGGACCTTGAATTACGAGGTGCGGGTGATGTCTTAGGTAAGAAACAGTCGGGAATGCCAGAGTTTAAAATTGGAGATCCGGTTGGTGATTTGAAGATGATGCAGTGTGCGCGACAAGACGCCCTCAACTTATTAGAAGAGCCAAATTGGGATCAACATGACGAAAATCAACCACTTGTTTTATACTTAAGAAGTCAAAATTTAAAGACCCACTTTGATTAGAGATGGAGGAATGATGATGAAGATTGCGGTTGACGCAATGGGTGGCGACGATGCCCCAAAGGTAATTGTAGAAGGAATTGAACAAGCTCGGGATCAACATCCGGATCTTGAATTCATGTTGTACGGGTATGAAGAGGCAGTTTCCGTTTTATTGCAAAATAAAGAACGAATCCAAGTAATCCCAACTACCCAAGAAATTGAAATGGGAGAAGAACCAGTCCGGGCAATTCGAAAGAAGAAGGATTCCTCGCTGGTTCAAGCGGCAATGGCAGTTAAGCGTGGTGAAGCAGATGCCTTTTTCTCTGCTGGTAATACCGGGGCCATTTTAGCTGCTGGATTATTGCTAATAGGTCGAATTAAAGGAATTGATCGGCCAGGATTAACTAGTATTTTACCAGTTGCCATTCCAAATGATGCTGGTACCAATCGGTTTATCTACCTTGATTCAGGCGCAAATGCCGAATCAAAAGAGAAAAATTTAGTTCAATTTGCCCAATTAGGTCGTTTTTATGCCCAAAAAGTTTTAGGAATCAAAAATCCTCGGATCGCCCTTATAAATAATGGGGCGGAAGCTGATAAAGGTGATACTTTCCATAAAGAGGTTCATCAATTATTGTCCCAGACTGATGATATCAACTTTATTGGCAATATCGAAGCTGGTGATTTACTTTATGGGAAAGCCGATGTTGTAGTTTCTGATGGTTGGACAGCTAATGCCGCTTTAAAGGCAACTGAAGGAACTGCTAAGGTACTTCTAAAGTTAATTAAAAACGGGATTCTTAGTGGCGGTCTAAGGGCTAAGCTTGGTTATCTTTTCTTAAAACCAGTCTTTAAGCAAATTGCTAAGGTGATGACGCCATCAAACTACGGTGGCGCGGTCTTACTTGGGATACAAGCTCCAGTGGTTAAAGCCCATGGTGCGGCAGATAAGAAGGCGGTTGTTTCAACGATTGATCAAATTTATACTATGCTTCAATCAAAGGTGATTGACGAAACGGTGGCCTACTTCAAACCAGAAGAAGACAAGTAAACCGTGGACAAGTTGCGGAAAAACTAATAAAATAAAGAAGTTAGTTTAATTATTATTAAGAGGTTTAATAAGAATGGATAAGAAAGAAATCTTTAATCAAATTGCGGCGATTGTATCCGATCACTTTGATATTGATCGCGCGAAGATTACGGATGATTTAAATCTTAAGACAGATTTAAATGCGGACTCAATTGATTTTGTTGAATTTGTCCTTGAAGTTGAAGATACTTTTGGGGCCCAAATTGACGACAGTGAAGCCGAAAAGTTAAGTACGATTGGGGAAGTAGTTGACTACATCGCTACTCACCAAAAGTAAGAATGCAAAAATTGGGTCGCGATGGAGGGGACTTCGTCGGGGCCTTTTTCTAACAATCAAATTAAGCTAGATTCAATTTGTGAGATGGGTGGAAAGTTTTCAGCCTATCTCAGAGGCGAAATCGGAAAGGAAATTATGATTACAGAATTACAAGCCTATTTGAAGGCTGAATTTGGGATCGATTTTAAAGATCCAAGTTTATTAGCTGAAGCTTTTACCCAAGCTTCATATGTAAATGAACACCCTAAAGAACACTTAAAGTATTATGAACGAATCGAATTCTTAGGGGATGCGGTCCTCCAACTATTTGTTTCGGAATATATTTATCGGCGTTATCCAGAATTACCTCAAGGCCGTTTAACTCGTTTGCGGGCCGCAATGGTTTGTGAGGATAGTTTTTCTAAGTTTGCGCTTGAATGCCACTTTGACCAATACATCCGCTTAGGTCGTGGTGAAGAACTTGCCGGGGCAAGAAAACGACCAAGTTTATTATGTGATATTTTTGAATCTTTCATCGGTGCTTTGTATCTTGATCAAGGTCGGCCAGCAGTCGAAAAGTTTATCCAACGGGTTATTTTCCCTAAACTTGACCAAGGCTGGTTTGATCATGCGGTTGATGCCAAAACTAGTTTGCAAGAATTCCTACAACGGAACGGTGATGTTGAAATCGAATATCACCTTTTGCATGAAGGGGGAAGCGAAAACGAGCCAGTCTTTACCGTTAGTGTAAGTGCTAACGGCAAGCAAATTGGTGAAGGAACAGGATCATCTAAAAAACACGCGGAGATGGCAGCAGCACAAGTGGCATTGCAAACTTTACGACAAATTAAAAAGTAGGGGAATTAAATGCGATTAATTTCACTAGAAGTCGATGGATTTAAATCCTTCGCTGAAAAAACGATAATCAAATTTCAGCCTGGAGTAACTGGGATTATTGGCCCAAATGGTAGTGGAAAAAGTAACGTCATTGAAGCGATCCGGTGGGTGATGGGTGAACAGTCCGCTAAAAGTCTCCGGGGCGAAAAAATGGTCGACGTAATCTTCAATGGTGCTAAAGATCGGGTCCCTCTAAATCGAGCAATGGTTAAACTAACCTTGGATAATAGTGACCATTTCTTGAATACTCCATATACCGAAGTAACCGTTACCCGGAAATTATTCCGCTCAGGTGAGAGTGAATATTTAATCAACGGGCAAAATGTGCGGCTAAAAGATTTGGTCAACCTCTTTATTGAATCAGGAATTGGTAAGGAATCTTTTGCGGTTATTTCGCAGGGCCGGGTTGCCGAAATTTTTAACGGTAAACCTAGTGATCGGCGGCGAATGATCGAAGCGATTGCTGGGGTTGGTAAATATAAAGTCGACAAAGAGACCGCACAAAAAAGGTTAACGGAGACAAATGACAATTTAAATCGGGTTAACGATATTATCTATGAGTTAAAGCAACGGTTAGAACCTTTGGAAGAGCAAAGTGCTCTTGCCCAAGATTATTTAGCTCAGAAGAAGAAGCTTGACCAACTTGATCGCACAGCCACGGTCCGGGAAATTTTAAGGGCTCAGGACCAGCTTGATAAAGTCCGATCACAAAAGGCAGCCGCTGAAAAGTTGGCGGCTGATTATGAAAAACGGGTCCATGCCGCAAACGTAACGACTGCTCAATTACAACAACAGCGGCAAACTTTGATTAAGCAAAAAGATGCGGTCCAAGCAAAAGTTTTGCAATTGACGCAAGGTCTTGGTGATTTACAAAACAGTCAGTCCCTTGCTCAGGTAAAGCGAGAACAACAAGACCGGGAGTTGGCTCGGCTAAAAGAAGAAGAGACGGTTGTCGAAGAAAAAATCAAACAAATTAATGCACAATTGACAACCGTCCAGGAAAAAGTGGCTGATCATCGCGAGAAGGTAAAGCAAGCGGAAGCTAACTTGAATGATTTGGGCTTTGAGGATGCGCAGACTAGACAAACAAAATTGCGGGCAGAAGTTGCTGACTTACGGGAACAGCAAGTTGATCAATTGCAGCAATTGACAACCTTGCATAACCAACAAACCTTTTTGAAACAAACTCAAAGTCGTGGCCAAAACCAAGCCAATCAGGTTCACGCTGATTTAGCAAGCCATGAAAAACAACTTAGCGATCTGGAAGTCCAATTAACGGAGCAAAAAGAAACAGTTCAAAAACAACAAGATCGTTTAGTGACGGCTAAGCAGACGGTTGAAAGTCTCCAAAATGACTTGACACTGGTTCAGCAAAAGTATGAACAAGCTCAAAAAGATTGGTACCAAGCATTGGGAAATTTGCATTCTCAAGAGGCCCGGGTAAAGAACTACCAGGCAATGGCGGCTGACTATACTGGCTATTTTTATGGGGTTCAAAATGTTCTCCGAAATCGGGCTCAATTTAAGGGCTTGTTTGGGCCGGTCAGTGAGCTAATTTCAGTTCCAAGACAATATACCCAAGCAATTGAAACCGTTTTGGGAAGTCAGCTTCAGCAATTAGTCGTTGATAGTCAAGAAACTGGGAAGAAAATTATTTCATACCTTACTCGGACCAGAAGTGGCCGGGTAACAATTTTACCGCTTGATACCTTGCGTGGTGGCTTTGTCCCTCAAACCTATCAAGCTGTTGCTAATCATCCGGGAGTATTAGGTCGGGCGATGGAACTTATCCAGTTTAACCCTAAATTTGAAGTGGTCATGTCACACTTACTGGCTTCAACGGTGGTTGTTGACAATTTGGATCATGCGACTGAAGTAGCTCGGCAAAGTCGTCACCAATTCCGGATTGTTACCTTGGCTGGTGAAATGATTAACGCCAGTGGGGCAATGACTGGGGGGAAGGCAAAACAACAAAAAGTCGGTCTTCTAACCCAGAAAGAACGCCAACAAGAGTTTGAAGTAGCAGTCGAAACTGCCCAGGTTACTAGTCAAAAAGCTGAGGCAATGGTTCAAACTTTGCAAACGAAGCGCCAAGCCATCCAAGTACAGAGAAATCAAGCGGTTGAAAATGTTCAAAAGCTTCAAATGGTTTTGGAAACTGATCGTAATCAAGTTAACGCTACGCAAAATCAGATTATGACCCTTAAGCGCCAAATAGAGGCGTTAAAGCTCCAAACTAATCAGCGTGATTCGGAACATAGTCAATTTGAAAATGAGTATCGGGCAACGCAAGCGGCAGCTGAAAAACTCGAAGCTCAATTAGCCCAAACTAAGCAGACAATTGTGGATAAAGAGGCTTTGATTAACCAGTTAGCGAGTGAATACGCTAACCAAGCCGAAAGTCGTCATCATTTTGAACAAGCGCTTGCGGTTGAAAAGGAACGCTTAAATCAAGCTGAACGGGAAGTTAAAGCGACAGAAGATGAATTGGCAACTTATCAAGAGCAGTTGGCAAAACTTAAGCAACAAATTGAGAAGCAAACCGCTTCCTTAGTCCATGCTAAACCAGCAAGTCAAGTTGAAATTGAACACGCTAAGCAAGAATTAACGGGTCAACAAGCGGCGGTTGCTAAAATTGGAAATCAACTTGATGATCTAGAGGAGCAGTTGGGGGATGCGACAGAGGAAAATCAACGCCTCCAAGGTTTGATGCGAGTTGCCTATGATGATTTAACGCGAATTAACGAACAACGTCTTAAGCTAGAAACTGAAATTGATCAAGGCCAAACGCACCTACAAGAGCAATATCAAGAAACTCTTTTCACTGCTCAATCCCAAGTGATTGATCTTCCAGAAGAAGAGTTGCAACGGCAAATTAAGCTTTTGAAACGGGGGTTAGATGAACTAGGTGAGGTTAACGTTGCTTCGATTAATGAGTATCAAACTGTTAAAGAACGGTATGATTTCTTGACTACTCAACAGGCAGATTTGCAGGATGCAGAAGCGCAATTGAAGCAAACAATGGACCAGATGGACCAAGAAGTTAAAGAGCGGTTTAACAAAACCTTTATCGAACTATCGACGGCTTTTGAAACGACCTTTAAGCAGGTTTTTGATGGTGGCCAAGCTAAATTAATTTTAACGAATCCGCATGATTTGCTTGAAACGGGGGTTGATATCTACGCTCAACCACCTGGCAAAAAAAACCAACAATTAAGTTTACTTTCAGGGGGCGAAAAAGCATTAACTGCTCTGGCTTTGTTATTTGCCACCTTAAAGATTCACCCCGTGCCGTTTGCAATTTTAGACGAACCTGAAGCGGCCCTTGATGATGTCAATGTGGATCGGTTTGCAACCTACCTTGATCGTTTTGGTGATCAGGGCCCGCAATTCATTGTGATTACCCACCGGAAAGGGACAATGGTGAATGCTGATGTCTTGTACGGGGTCACAATGCAAGATTCTGGGGTATCAAAGGTGATTACCGTTAATGTTGATGAAACCCTGCGGACGGCCCAAGCTAAGTAAGGAAGTGAAGTAAAATGGGATTATTTGATATTTTTCGACGGAAGAAAAAGACTGAGTCTGAAGAAGTCACGCTTGAAAAAGAAAATGAACAAGTTGAGACGAACGCAACTTCTAAACTTGAAGATGATGGATCAAGTGTGGTAAGTCAAAGAGGCGAACAAGAAGTTACATCAACAACCGAATCTGAAGCTCACCCCGCAACCGATGAGGGAGAAGTTGATGAAGAGCACCAAAAGCAAACGGAAGAAGTAAATGATGCAGATCAATTAGGTGAAAATGAGCCTGAACCTGAAAAAAGTAGGGAGAAAGCTAATGAATTAACTGAATCGAAAGAGGCGGCTTCTGAGGCTTCTCAAGCTGAAACGGAAGAAATAACTTCCGAGAAAGCAAGTGTTGAAGAATCAGTAGATGAAGAAGTGGCTGAAGCTAATACAAGCGAGCAAGAAGCGGCGTATAACTCTGAAAGTGATCAAGCTTCAAGCGAGGATGAAATTGAAAAAGAGGCTTCAACGCCAGCCAGTGATTCCGAAGAAACAGAAACGGCCACTGAAGAGAATAGTATTGATGAAAAGTACGATCGGGGCCTCGAAAAATCACGGTCTGGTTTTGGAGCCCGCTTAAATAAGTTCTTGGCTAACTTCCGTCATGTTGATGAAGACTTCTTTGAAGATTTGGAAGATTTATTAATTGAGTCTGATGTCGGTTATGAAATGGCAATGCAACTTTCCGACTCCTTGCGAGAAGAAGTAAAGTTACAAAATGCTAAGTCAAAACAAGATATTTCCAACGTAATCATTGAAAAAATGGTTGAGTTATACGAAGCCGCTGGTGAAGACGAAAAAACTGGAATCAACTTTGCTAAAGAAGGTCCAACCGTGATTATGTTTGTTGGGGTTAATGGAGCGGGTAAGACGACCACCATTGGTAAGATGGCAGCAGCCTTTAAACGTGAAGGGGAGAAAGTTCTCTTAGCAGCTGCGGATACTTTCCGGGCTGGGGCAACGGAACAGTTAGCTGTTTGGGCTGAACGTGATGGAGTTGACATTGTAACAGGCCCCGAAAAAGGTGATCCGGCAGCGGTTGTCTTTGATGGAGTTAAAAAGGCCAAGAAAGAAAATTACGATGTCCTGTTAGTTGACACGGCGGGACGGCTACAGAATAAAGTTAACTTGATGAATGAGTTAGCGAAAATGAAGAAGATCTTAACCCGAGAAATTCCAGATGCTCCCCACGAAGTCTTATTAGTTTTGGATTCAACAACTGGCCAAAATGCCCTCAATCAAGCGAAAATCTTTAAAGAAAATACCGACGTTACCGGAATTGTCTTAACTAAGTTGGATGGTACGGCTCGTGGGGGAATTGTGTTAGCAATTCGAAATGAACTTCATCTGCCGGTTAAATATGTTGGCCTTGGGGAAAAAGTTGATGATCTCCAAACTTTTGACCCAGCAGAATTTGTTTACGGGCTCTTTAAAGGCTTGGTTGTTGCCAAATAAAGGAGGGTTATCCCATGGAGCTTGAGAAAAACGAGCGCGTAAATGCCTTGTTTGCATTTTACCAACCGCTCTTAACGAAAAAACAAAACGAATATCTTGAACTCTATTATGTGGACGACTACTCACTTGGCGAAATTGCGGAGGAATTCGGGGTTTCGCGCCAAGCGGTATATGATAATATTAAACGGACAGAAAAGATTCTAAATGGCTATGAAACAAAATTGGGATTGTTAGCAGAATTTACGGCCCGTAATCAACAATTTGACCAATTACAGGACTACGTTAAAGCTCACTATCCAGAGGACCAGAAATTAAATCAACTAGTTGCGGGACTAGCAACCCTAGAAGAGGAGTAATTAAATGGCATTTGAAGGATTAACAGAACGCCTCCAAAAGGCGATGGAAAAGTTACGAAAGAAGCCAAAGGTTACCGATGCTGACCTGCGAGAAACAATGCGCGAAATTCGGTTAGCCTTATTGGAAGCTGACGTTAACTTCGCAGTGGTAAAGGACTTTGTTAAGAAAGTCCGCGAAAAGGCAACCGGGGCGGAAGTCTTAAAGGGATTAAATCCCGCTCAACAAATTGTTAAGATCGTTAATGAAGAATTAACGGCGATGATGGGGGAAACGGCAGTTGCTCTGGAAAAAGCCCCTCACATTCCAACGGTTATTATGATGGTTGGGCTTCAAGGGGCCGGGAAAACGACTACGGCCGGGAAATTAGCCCTAAAGCTAAAGGAAGAAGAACATGCACGGCCGTTAATGATTGCGGCCGACGTATATCGGCCAGCTGCTATTACCCAGTTACAACAAGTTGCGGATTCAATTGATGTTCCTGTCTTTGAAGAAGGAACGGATGTTGATCCCGTTCAAATTGTTAAGGATGGGATGGAACAAGCTCATGCAAATCATAACGATTATGTATTGATCGATACGGCCGGGCGGTTGCAAATCGATGAAAAGTTAATGGATGAGCTAGCCAAGATTAAGGAATTAACCCAGCCAAACGAAATCCTGTTAGTTGTCGATGCGATGACCGGACAAAACGCGGTTAATACAGCCGAAGGTTTTAACGACCAATTAGACATTACCGGGGTTGTTTTAACTAAGCTCGATGGTGATACCCGTGGTGGGGCTGCTATGTCAATTCGAGCCGTCACCGGAAAACCAATTAAATTTGTCGGTGAAGGGGAAAAGATGAATGATTTGGATGTCTTCCACCCGGACCGCATGGCTTCACGGATTTTGGGAATGGGAGATATGCTTTCCCTAATTGAAAAAGCCCAAAAGAACTTCGATGAAGAACAAGCGCAAGAAACCATGGAAAAGATGCGTGAGAACAACTTTGACTACAATGATTTTCTTACGCAAATGGATCAAGTTACCAAGATGGGCCCAATGGAAAACCTGTTAAAGATGATCCCGGGGATGGCTAATAATCCAGCTCTCCAAAACGTTAATTTAGATCCTAAACAATTTGCCCATATCAAGGCAATCATTCTTTCAATGACCCCCGAGGAACGGGAAAATCCAGACTTGATGAACCCGAGTCGACGCCGGCGTTTGGCGGCTGGTTCAGGACGACCAATTGTGGAAGTCAACCGGATGATTAAACAATTTAATCAAATGCGGAAGATGATGAAGCAGGTTACCAACGGAAACTTCAATGGCCTCCAAAATCTAATGGGCGGCCAAATGCCCGGTGGTAAGATGGGACAAATGGCAATGAACCAGATGGCTCGGCGAATGAAAAAACAGAAACAAAAGCGGATGAAGGCGCTTCGGAAGGCACGGAAGAAGAAACGTTAATGAGAAAAAGAGTAACCAGAGAAATTATGATCTTCTTTGGTTACTCTTTTTTAGATTGATATAAAATATATTATAATTGTTTAATCTTGACTTGGACCCCGTTTGGATCAACCGTGATGAGTTGGTTCTCAGTCTCAGCGAAATCCCAAGTAGCGGCTAGAAAATTAGCTTTAATTGTTACGAGATCAGCTTTAAAAATGGTGTAACTTTCAAGACCAAGTTCGCCGCTTTGGTGGGTTGAAATGTTCCTTCCGGCCCAAGTATTAGTTGCGAGCTGGTGATGGTAGAGACCATCTGCCATGAAGAGAGCGGAATTACTGATTTGTTGCTTTTGGTCGAAATTCAATAGTTGTTGATAGAAATGACGGTTATCACCAATTGACTTGGCTTGCAGGTGCATGTGCCCAATTCTGGTTCCCTTTGGGAGTTGTTCTAATAAGGTTGCACCTTCAACTAACAGATTGGTGTTTAGTTCTTCGGTAACACCAATGATTTCACCGTTATCGCGAATATCCCAATCTTCAAGGGGTTGATCATGGTAGATTTCAATCCCATTTCCTTCTGGGTCTTGTAAGTATAGTGCCTCGCTGTAACGGTGGTTCGCGCCCCCAACTAAGGGGGTGTGGGTAGCGAGCAAGTGTAATAGAATGCCACCAAGATCTTTAGCACTCGGAACTAAAAAGGCGGTATGGTAGAGTCCAGTTGACCGTTTCTTAGTTTAGGGAGCTACTGCCTTTAAAGTCAAGAGTGGATAATTATCAACTCCGAGGATGACTTGCGATTGGCCTTGTTCTAATACATCTAAACCAATTCGGTCCCGATAATAAGTTGTTAAGAGTGAAAGGTGATTAACATTGAGTTGGTAAGTATCAATTATCCGTGCTTGATTGTACATAGTAACCCCTCCTTAAATGGTGTTATTTATTTTATAACACCATTTTATCATATTAGCTTACAAAAAGTAAATGTAATTATAAGAGGGAGTTTAGTTAATTGCACAGCTTATAGCCGAATCCGCGTACAGTCTTGATAAATTGTGGTTTTTTCGGATCAGCCTCAAGCTTGTCGCGGAGGTGTGAGATGTGAATATCAACGATGCGAGAACTACCGAGCAATTCATACCCCCACACCCCATTTAAGAGTTGTTCTCGGCTGAGGACTTGTCCCCGGTAGCTGATTAAATAATTTAGAAGTTGGAATTCTTTTTTGGTCAAGGTAATAACTTCATTATTTTTAGAAACTTCAAAGTGTGTCTGATCGACTCGGAGTGGGCCGATTGAAACAACTTGTTGTCGCTTAGCCTTTACTGGCTGGCTTAGCGGATCATGATTAGTAATTTGCTTGTAAAGCCACCATTTTTGCTCAAGGCAAGCACCCAAAACATCCATGCTGATTTGACGGCTAAAAATACCATCAATTTTAGTTTGGTAAAGTTTACGCTGGACCCGTACTTCTTCAGTGTTACCTAACACAAGCATTGGTTTAAAGAAATCATGTCGAATCAGCATTAGAGTTGCTAAAGAAGTGTCAAGGTTGCAAGCCTCTGTATCCCAGATCAAGCAGTCAAAAGATTCTGCAAATAAAGTAGCAACACATTGAGTTGCTGTAGTAAGGCTAGTAATTTGCCACTCTCTTTGGGTCCCCGTTTTTGTCAAACGGACTTGAAATGTAGAGTCCTTTGATAGTAATAGGATTTTTTTAATTTTCATCACCTCATAATTTACCAAATCTTTACATTCTCCATAACCAGTCTTTACAGGCGTTCGTTATGCTTTATTTGTACCATGGTAAGAATCAGAAGACAACTTATGAGGTTAAATATGAAGAAGATCATTACCTTTATTTTATGTAGCTTGGCACTACTTCTTATTTGGGGCGCTTGGCGAGCCCATCAAAGTGGTCAATTTAAGCAAACTAAAATCACGAACGTTGGTTCAACCGCACTTCAGCCTTTAACTGAAGCAGCAATCCCAGGATTCTTGAAAAATCATCCCCAGGTTAGCTTAACGGTTCAAGGTGGGGGTTCAGGAACCGGCTTGAGTCAAGTTCAAGCGGGTGCCGTTGATCTTGGTTCATCTGATGTTTTTGCAGAACAAAAAAATGGGATTAAGGCCAATCAGTTAAAAGATCACATCATTGCAGTAGCGGGAATTGTTCCAATTGTGAATCCTAAGCTACCAGTAACAGACTTAACGGCTAACCAGCTACAAGAAATTTTTACTGGAAAAATCAAAAATTGGCAAGTAGTAGGTGGACCAGATCAACCAATTACGGTGATTAACCGAGCTGAAGGAAGTGGAACCCGGGTGGCTTTTGAACAAGTCATTTTAAAAGGGAAAAAAGCGATGGTAACTCAAGAACAGGATTCTAACGGCACAGTTAAACAGATCGTTGCCAATACCCCAGGGGCGATTAGCTATGTTGCCTTACCGTATGTTAATAAGACAGTTAAAACCTTAAAACTCGATGGGATTACTGCAAACGCCCAGAGTATCACTACTAATCAGTGGCCACTATGGTCGTATGAACATATGTATACTAAAAAGCATGCCAATCCTGTAGCTAAGCAATTTATTACTTATATGCAGTCACCGGCAGTTCAAGAAAGGTTAGTTAAGAAAGCTCATTATGTCAGTGTACATGAAATGAAGGTCCAACGAGATGCTAAGGGAAAAGTAACCTCAATCAAGGAGGCAAAGTAAATGCAGGATTGGCATAAATATTTAATGGGTCCGTCAAAAGAACGGACCCAAGAAAGAACGGGGCGGGGACTAACTTATCTTTCAATCCTCCTCATTGGGCTTCTAGTTGGCACGATCATCCTCTTTCTAATCAGTAAGGGGAGTCAACTGTTTCTTGCCGGCGAAGTCTCCCCACGAAAATTTTTCTTTGCAACTATTTGGTCTCCCGGAAAGGGGGATTTTGGGGCCGCGCCAATGATTATCACTTCGCTCTTGGTGACCTTACTTGCTGGTATCATTGCACTCCCCTTAGCCTTAGCAGTTGGAATTGCGGTCGTTGAAATTTTACCGTTCAAGACCAAAAAATTGATCCAACCATTGATTGAACTTTTAGTGGGGATTCCTTCGGTTGTGTATGGTCTGATTGGATTAACTGTGATCGTACCAGTGGTTCGGCAATTAATTGGCGGGACTGGCTTTGGAATTATCGCGGCAAGCATAGTCCTTTTTCTAATGATTTTACCAACGATTACCTCAATGATTATCGAGGCTCTCCAAGCCGTTGATGAGGCGCAACGGCGAGCTTCTGCTGGCTTGGGAGCGACTCGTTGGCAAACAATTACTCGGATTGTGATACCGACCGCTAAAGGTGGGATCCTAACAGCCTTGATTTTCGGAATGGCCCGGGCCTTTGGCGAAGCCTTGGCTGTTCAAATGGTGATTGGAAATGCAACCTTAATGCCAACTTCGATTCACGGTTCAGCAGCTACGATTACTAGTGTTTTGACTACGGGAATGGGAAATACAATTCTCGGAACGCCAGCTAATGATGCTCTTTGGACCCTGGCGCTCGTCCTCCTAGGGATGTCGTTGATCTTTAACCTTATGATGCACATAGTTACCCGAAAGGAAGTTTAGGATGACAAAAGCAGAATGGATTGATCGTATTGCCACAATTTTGATTTTAACGCTAACGGCAGTTGTAGCTTGCTTAGTGTTAACGGTTCTGGGCTTAATTTTAATTCCCGGGATTCCCCATCTTTCCTGGCATTTTTTAACTAGTTCGGCCCAAGCGTTTCAAACGGGTGGCGGGATTTTTGATCAGCTATTTAACTCTTTCTACTTAGTTGTGCTTACACTACTTATATCAGTCCCTTTAGCTTTAGGAGCAGCAATCTATCTCAACGAATACGCAAAGCAAAATTGGTTTACGGATAGTTTACGCTTGACCATTGAAGTGCTTAGCTCTTTGCCATCAATTGTGATCGGTTTATTTGGTTACTTAGTATTCGTCTTAAAATGGGGCTTGGATTTTTCCCTTCTAGCAGGGGCTTTAGTTTTAACGATCTTAAACCTTCCCTTATTGACCCGAACGAGTGAAACCGCCTTAAGTCAAGTTCCCGATCTGCAACGGCAAGCGGGACTTGGTTTGGGAATGGCAAAGTGGCAGGTAATTTTAAAAATTGTCCTACCAGCGGCGTTACCAGGGATTTTAACTGGAGCAATTCTTAGTGCCGGCCGGATTTTTGGTGAGGCAGCCGCTTTGATTTATACCGCTGGTCAGAGTACGGTAGCAGTTGACTACCAAAATTGGAATCCCTTTTCACCAACTAGTTTTTTAAACCCTATGCGCCCGGCCGAAACCCTTGCCGTTCATATTTGGAAAATCAATACGGAGGGGCTAATCCCTGATGCGAGTGCAGTTTCAAGTGGTGCAGCTACAGTATTGGTGTTAACAATTTTAGTTTTTAATATTGGAGCGCGTCTAATCGGTCAGTTGATTTCGAAAAAGCTCGCAAAATAAGGAGGAAACAGATGTTAGCAGTAAAAGATTTAGCAGTTACGTATGGAGATCGTCCAGTCTTAACAAGGGTCGAAATGACTTTCCCTGAAAACCAAATTATTGCTTTGATTGGGGCTTCTGGGTCAGGGAAATCAACCTTATTACGGAGTTTAAACCGGATGAATGACGACATTGCCAAAGTTGACGGACAAATTAACTTCCATGGTGTTGACATTAATCAACCAACCGCTAACGTTTACCGAATTCGGCAGGCAATCGGGATGGTTTTTCAGCAGCCAACGCCGTTTCCAATGTCAATTTATGAAAATGTAATTTATGGTCTCCGTTTGCGAGGTGAGAAAAAGCGGCAAGTTTTGGATCAACGCGTTGAAGAAAGCTTACGCCAAGCAGCTCTTTGGGATGAAGTGAAAGATCGGCTCAATACACCAGCCCAAGCGCTATCTGGTGGTCAGCAACAACGGCTATGCATCGCTCGGACCTTAGCAACTAAACCGGAAATCATTCTAATGGATGAACCGACAAGTGCCCTTGATCCAATCTCGACAAGCCAAATTGAAGCAACTTTGGTTGACTTAAAACAAAATTATACGATCATTATCGTTACTCATAATATGCAACAAGCTTCGCGGATTTCGGATTGGACCGCTTATTTTGAACAAGGGCAATTAGTTGAATTTCAACCAACTGACCGTTTATTCTTGAATCCAAAGGAACAACGGACAGCTGACTATTTAAGTGGGAAGTTTGGTTAAATTTAAAGGGGAAAATAAAATGAGTGTAATTTTTGATGCTGAATTAAAAAAATTAAAGTCGCGCTTTATGGAAATGGGAATCGATGCAGGCGAACAGCTTTACCAAGCAACCAAAGCTTTTTTAGATCATGATAACACTCTAGCTAAGGCGGTCTTGAGTCGTGATCATACCCTAAATGATGAAGAAATTAGCTTGGAAAAACGGGCGCTTAAATTGATGGCCCTCCAACAACCGCTCGCTAATGACTTCCGTGAAATTATTAGTATTCTTAAAGCCAGTAATGATTTGGAACGGATTGGTGATTATACCACCCATATTGCCCGGGCAACGGTAAATTTAAATGAGGCTCATCACGTAGCATCCGTCGAAAATGAAGTTACCCAGTTAGCAATTCTTGTGCGCCAGATGCTAGAAAAGATTATGGATGCTTATGCGAATTTAGATGAAAAGGGCGCCTATGAAGTTGCCAACATGGACCTGCAAGTTGACGTTATTTATGTGCGGCAACAAAAGGCGGTTTTAAAGGCAATGCAGGCGAAGCCAAGCCAAATTCCTGCCTATGAAAGCTATTTGGGAATGATTCGCACCCTTGAACGGACCGGCGACCATATCGTTAACTTAGCGGAATGGATCATTTACATTGCTTCGGGGAAGTTGGTAGAACTAAATCCTGGGAAGGCTGATCCAAAGTTAGTGCAAGAGAAATTGAAGCAACAATAAAAAAGTTTTCCTAACTATTCATCCTCATATGGATTCGCGAGCATCGAACAAGTTGGCTAGCTACGGCCTTAGAGGACAAGTGCGAACGGAAAGTAAGTTGGTAGGAAAGCTCCTAGACGGTCCTATGAGATAATGAAACAGCCGGAGTGAAATTTGCAAAGCAAATTTTCTCCGGCTGACTTATTTATAAGGGCCGTGCTTTCTTACCGCGATATCATAGTAATAATGATCTCAAAGTTGCGTTAACTACTGAGAATTAACCTTCATTCTTCTTATCTCACAGGACCATCTGAAGGCTTTTTGCTAACTCACTTTTAGAATAGCTCATCCTCAAGTGCTTGGAGTTGAGCTTGATAGGAGTTAGTGGTTAAGATTAAGTCTTGGGCTAGTCGCTTTACTCGCAATTTAATTTCATCAGTGACAATTTCGTGATCAATAATATCTTTGCTTTCAACAAAAAGGGTTGATGGTAACGTTACCACTTTCATGAAAGCGAGGATTGGCTTGAGTTGGTAATCTGCCACCAAGAAATGGTGCGAACTTCCAGCTGTAATGACAGCGGTGGTTACCTTATCAGCTAAGGCCCGGCTGGTAAGAGGTCGAGGACATTCTTGAGGGCCCCGGAGATGCTAGCTTGATATACGGGAGTACCAAAAATTAGGGCATCGGCGTTCATAATGGTATCAGCGACTAAGCGAGTATCACCATTGTATTCCCGGAAATCCCGTCCATCACTAAAAACTAGGTTAAGCTTGCGCAAATCAAGAAGGGTAATCTCAGCATCAGGTGCCTGCTGACTTAATTCTTTTTGAAGGGTTTCTAAAACAGTAATCGTATTTGAACCAGTATTGCACCGGCAACTAAGGCAATTTTCATTTCTCCATTCCACCTTTCTTTAGAGCTTGACTCTCATTGGTTTGGGTATATTTCCGTAATTTAGGAAGAATTTTTGTCCCAATTGTTTCAATTTCTTCCATTACCTTTTTATGTGGAATGCCCCCAAAGTCAATGTGCGCAATGTAGCGTTGCATGCCGAATTGTTCGTATTGATAAATTAACTTTTCAACAATTTCGTCAGGGTCACCAATTGCCATGACTTCTTCAGGATCACGTTGCATTGCAAATAGACGCTTGTTAAAGCCATAGCCGTTGGTCCGAGCCATGCTAATGTTTAACCGAGGGTAATATTCACGCAAGGCCGTTGGCATATCCTTGGCAGTATAGAAGAGACCACCCGTGGTCAAAGGAAAATCAGTTGGATCATAGCCACTTAAACGAAGACTTTGCCGGTAATAGTAGATAGTTTCTTTAAACCTCGAAACTGGGCCAGCTAGCATTGCGACTGTCATCGGTACCCCAGCTTTTCCAGCTTTAATGGAACTTTGTGCAGAACCACCGACAGCGCGCCAAATTGGCATTTTCTCGTTGAGCGGGCGGGGAAGAACTTCTGCGTTTTCGAGAGGGGCCCGAAATTTACCAGACCAGGTTACTTTGGGATGATTAGCAATCTCTAAAAGGAGTTTGAATTTTTCTTCAAATAAATCTTCGTAGTCTTCTAAGTTGTAACCTAACAATTTAAAGAGCCCAAGCCGAGAAGCCCGGCCGGCAACAAGTTCAGCTCGGCCGTCGGAGAGCAAATCTAGGGTAGCAAAATTTTCAAATACTCGGACGGGGCCTGAAGTAGAGAGGATCGTTGCTCCTGAGCCGATCTTAATGTGATGAGTAGCGTTAGCGATTGACCCTAAGATTATGGCATGGGCCTGGCTAACAAAGTATTCTTGATGACTTTCTCCAAGACCAAAATAATCTAATCCAGCTTCTTCAGCAAAGGTTGCGGTTTCAACAAGTTCATCAATCCGTTGTTTTTCGCTTGCAACTTCATTCGTTAAGGGATCCGGCATCCGGTCACCCAGACTGTAAAGCCCAAATTCAATTCCTTTTTGAGGCTCAAAACGGTAATCTTGCATTAATGACATGGTTCTTACCTCCTACTAACTTTATGTAAGTAACGATAAAACAAGTTGACTAGAAATAGAAGATGCCACTTTAAAGGTATCAGGTTACTTTGTGGTAACCATGATCTTAGATGGTATAATAATTGCAAAATAAAGGGGGCTTTGAAATGGAGTTTCAACCGTTGGGGTGTAAGATTAATGATGGTTTAAATAGTTTGCTTGGAAAATGGAAAATTCCTGTCTTAATCCAGTTACGAGCAAATGCTAAGATGCGCTTTTCAGATATACAACGATCATTACCGGAAATTACGAAAAAGATGCTTTCTCAAACCCTTCGAGAATTAGAGGAAGATGATTCAGTTGCTCGCAAAGTTTACCCCACGGTTCCACCAAAAGTTGAGTACTCTTTGACACCGCATGGTCAAGAATTGGAGTCGACGCTTGATGTCTTGCATGTTTGGGGTTTAAAGCACGCTGCTCATTTACAGAGTTTGCAAAAAAAATCCGAAAAAATTAAGCTGTCAAGAAAAACCCCTTTACATTCATTTGAAAACTTGGTATATTATTACCTGTTAGAAAAAAGGGCAAGGAGGTGTCAATGAATGTCTGTTAAGATTCGTTTAAAGCGGATGGGTTCCAAGAAGCGCCCATTCTACCGGATCGTGGTTGCTGATTCACGTTCCCCACGTGATGGTCGTTTCATCACTACGCTAGGGACTTACAACCCATTGACTACGCCAAAGGAAATTAAGTTTGACGAAGACGCAGTTATGGACTGGCTCCAAAAGGGTGCACAACCTTCCGATACTGTTCGGAACATGTTCCAAAAGGCTGGGGTTATGCAAAAGTTCCACGAAGCTAAGTACGCTAAGAAGTAATGGGATTGGTTATGGTTACAACAGATTTTTCAGAATTGATCTTAACTTTAGTTCAGCCTTTGGTGAAAAATCCGGCGCTTGTTAAGGTCACCCCGCGTGAAGGAGAACGTTACTTAGATTACGTTCTCGACGTCGATCCGGCTGACGTTGGCCGGGTAATTGGTCGCCAAGGACACGTGATCTCTGCATTACGGACTTTGGTGGAAGGGGCCCGGGATAAGCGGGTGAATATGAAGAAAATTAGGTTAGTAATCAATGATCAACGCCATTAAAAAGGATCGTGACGAGTAATTGTCGCGATCCTTTTTGCTCATATAAGGAGAAAAAGGATGAATTACTACCACGTCGGAAAAATCGTGAATACCCACGGAATCCGAGGAGAAGTTAAAGTGATGGTGACAACCGACTTTCCGGAAGAACGGTTTGCCCAAGGTAAACAATTAGTAATTTTAAAGGGCGACGAACCTATTAACGTAACGGTTGAAAAAGCTCGGATGCACAAAGGAATGGAATTAATTAAGTTTGCGGAATTTGACAATATTAATGATGTTCAGACTTTCCGAGATTGTTTCTTGGCAGTTACCGAAGAGGATCAGGCAGAACTTGCTGAAGGCGAATATTACTATCACCAAATTATCGGCTTAAAGGTTGTGACAACGGAAGGGCGGGAGCTAGGGAAAATTAAAGAAATCCTAGCCCCTGGTGCGAACGATGTTTGGGTTGTTCAACGGCCTAAACAATCTGATTTACTCTTGCCGGTAATTGATGATGTCGTTAAGCAAGTTGATCTTGACGGCGGCTACGTTGAAGTTGAATTGTTGGAGGGCCTTGAATAATGCGAATTGATATTTTAAGTCTTTTCCCGGATATGTTTCAGGCAACGCTTGGACAATCAATTGTTGGCCGCGCTCAGGAAGATGGTTTTCTAGATATTAAGGTGACCGATTTTCGCCAATATACGACGGATAAACACAATCACGTTGATGATGCCCCCTTTGGCGGGGGAGCTGGGATGCTACTGCAAGCTCAACCCATCTTTGACGCAATGAGCGCCATTGATGAGCAAACGAGGGATACTTATCCAAAAGGGCGGGTAATTTTAATGGATCCGGCTGGTCGACGGTTTGATCAAGCTTATGCTCGGGAACTTGCTCAAGAGGAACATCTAACTTTTATTTGTGGTCACTATGAAGGTTATGATGAGCGTATTCGGGAGCTGGTTACTGATGAAGCTTCCCTCGGTGATTACGTTTTAACGGGGGGCGAATTAGCGGCGATGGTAATGATTGATGCGACCGCCCGTTTTGTTCCAGGAGTTTTGGGAAATATGGCTTCGCCGATGGGAGATTCATTCTCAAATGGCCTTCTCGAGTATCCCCAATACACGCGACCAGCTGATTTTCGGGGAAGAAAGGTTCCTGCAGTTTTAACCTCTGGAAACCACCAAAAGATTCGGGAATGGCGAATGAAAGAATCGTTACGGCGAACCCTTGAACGGCGACCAGATCTTTTAAAAACCGCTAAATTAACTCCGGAGCAACGGATTATCCTCCAAGACCTTAAGCTTGAGCAGGAGGATGAATAATGGGGAAACTTCTTCATCTCTTGCTCCTTAAGGAAGATCCGTCGACTTATCAGTTAAAGGATGGAAGCTTGGACGTAAGCGGTGAATAACCGCACGTATTGACAAAAAAAACGGACTAAGTACTTTT
>DHKFI23501__coassemble_689_pt1 | contig 21884 bp, 19 predicted proteins | sample DHKFI23501__metabat2_high_PE_018 | metagenome-assembled genome bin DHKFI23501 | reverse complement strand
AATTATATCACATATTTATCTATCCATGTGACCTAAAGGACAGAAAATTAGGGCATAAACTAGCCCGGCTTAAATCGTATTAAACCGGGCTAAAAATTTCAGGATCTCCATTATAGGTTTGTAAAAAGAAAAAAACAATTTAAATAAGCAAAGATTTCAGCGTAATTTGGCAAAGAAAATTAATCGTTTGGCTTAATCTTTTACAAACACTGGCCGTTTTTATTTCTCTGCCTTTTAGTCAATAACGTTTATTTTCAGTTGCCATCGTAGCCAAGCACAAATGATTATTCATCGTCCTCATCCACTAGTAAATCATCAAACTTAATTTGCTCTAAAATCTCCTTAACTGGCACCCCTATTTGGACGACCGCCCGTAATCTCTGATAAATTGCTGGATCTGATAGGATCAATTGTACCAAAATAGCTAATTGATCCGGTGTATAGGCTGGGCCCTTCGCAGAAAGTCCCGTTGTTTTTGAAACATTCGCAAGCACTTCGTCAGGATCAGGAAAATCTGTGGTCGCTAAATCAGTTGGTGTTAATAGTGTAAGGTAGGTTTGCTTTAAGCAGTCTAAATCCCCCTTAATAATCTTGTAGTCCTTTCGCCGGATTACTCCAGTTTGCGCTAAATAACTAAAGAAATCAGTAAATATCCAGGGAAGTGTATTAATAATTTGCTCTCGGTCAACATCTTGGTCATTAGTAAGACTTTGGAGGATTTGATCGACAAAGCATACACATTCAATAGGATTAGTTGTTACAAGTTCAATCTCACCTGCCAATAGATTTTGATTTAAATATAAGTCTAGGTATTGACGGATTTCATCAGCTTGGTCTGAATCAAACTTTCGTTGGTTAAGCCAACTTGCAATCATTACCTGATTATTAATTTTAATTTCAGCAACCACTTTTTGATGTTTGGCTGCGGAATGATGCTCAAATAATTCCCAAATCTGCGGCAGGGCAAAGGGACGCTGATATCCTGGCGCAGTGTGCCCCAGCACCACCCTAATTGGAAATTCAGCACAGTAAGCGATATAGAAATCATCAACTTGGTCTGCTGCAAACTCTTCCCACACGAAACGTTGTAAAGCCTGATCTAGGAACTTTGCCGGTAAATGTTTAATCTGAACTAATAAGCTATGCAAAGCTTGATTAGACTCAAATTGTTGCTTTAACTTTTGCACTGAAAATAAAACAACCGCTCTCTTGACCTGCGTAATTGAACTTAAAATCTGCTCACCAAACTGTTGCTTAGCATAATTGGAAGGAACTAGTTCAAAAATGCGCTCTTCAATCTCCCGTTTTAAGTTTTTTAACTTCAATCCAGCTGTCCGGATTAAAATTGGCAAACCCGTTTTAGCTTCGCATAACATTAGGTATTCAATTGACCCAAGTTTGATTGTGGTTGCTTGCCATAAGTTTAATGGTTCGTTAGTTGTTTTTCCGTTTGTCGGTAATTGTTCTAATATTTTTACTTGACCATTTATTTGAATTTGCAACTTTTCTCTCCTCAGTAATTTCGTTTTAGATATTGATTAACTAATTTGTTAATGCCAATTCCAGCTTGCCATTTCGTCTTTAACGTTTGGTAAACCTCATTTTTAGTTAAAAGATCAGTAATTAGCTTAATGACCGCCTCGTTAGAATAATTAACATGGGCATCGTCGTCCATTCGTAACACAGATTGGAGAAGCTCCCGGACTTCATCTTCGTCACCATATTCTTCGTTTAATTTCTGATAGTAACTCTCCCTAAAAACATCGAGGTCATGCCGAACCCGCTTGTAGTCAGCCTGCCGGATTACCCCCGTCTGCATTAAGTAGCGGAAAAAGCTAACCAGGACTTGTTGGATTTCCTCTGGCATCAGCTCCTCTAACTCCGGTAAGTCTAAAGCCTGGCGGAAAAAACGAACAGCATCGGTCAAGTTATTGGTAACCGTCCTTACATACGGGGCGATTAAGACCTGATTGAGGTAAATATCTAAAATAACGCGTCCAAACTTTTTGACCTCCTCCCGATCCCGACTAGTAGCTAGCCATCCTTCGATCATTAACTGATTATTGTTGATAATTTTCTTAACCGTTGCTGGCGCTTCCTCAACCGGGACCCAAAGTTGACCATCCCAAGCCTGCGGTAATTGGAAGTTACGCTGATACTTAATCTGCTTACTTCCTGGGCGCGCTTCTTTAGCCGGCATCCCATATTCGACCGAAAGATACTTCCCAAACTTAAAGGTTTCGGCTTTCCCTAAAACATCAGTTGCGATAAATTCCGCCAAGACTCTTTCCAAGTCCCCTAATTCTTCCGCCTGTTCTCCTAGCTTCCGTTGGTTAGCTTTAATTTGCTTTTTGATTTTTATAATAATCGGCAAAATTTGCTCAACCCTCACTGCGGTAACTTCAGCAAAAATTTGTTGGTCTAAGATCTTTTTTTCAAACCAATCTGAGGGAACGGCGACCGTTAAACGTTTTTTTAGCACGCTAACAAGGTCCTTAGCGTTTGCCACGTCGAGTGCATTAATTAAAATTGGAAACTGCGTAGTGAGTTCAATCAGGAGATAAAATTTTTCTCGCCCAAACTCAATTTTCGCCATCTGCCATTGTTGTAAAAAGCCTTTTTGAGGGGTCCCTTTGGGTAACTCTTGTCCCAACTTTTTCGTACTACTTAGATATTGGATTTGCATTGTCTAAATTCCTTTACGCTTAAAAGATGTCCTAATTTTACTTGACAATTTGGTTTACTCCAAGCAATTTAAGTATTTTTTCGATTATTCCCCTCATAACCTGGATTTTTTTCGAGGCTAATTATCACTTTGACTGCAAAGCTGCGTACTGCGTAACGTAAAAACACCTCCTCAACGATTAGCTGAGGAGGTGTTTTACTAACTTTGCTATTTTGATAAAGGACAGAAAATTGAGTAAACCTTTAATTTGATTGTCTTCAATTGTCACCACGCAACTTCCCTAGTAGTCATCCCCCGTTATCCGCGGACCACTAACAACTTTATAGCTAGTCGGTTATTAAAGCATCGACTTTGACTTCGATGATGTAGCCTTTTAAGCAGAACACTTATACTTCTAGTTCGTAAAGGTTGAAAGCTACAAGCCCCTGGTTTTAACTAGTGGTCGTTGACGAATACTAGAACTCTGGCACTGCCAAGCGACTGTAGTAAACCAAATGCTGTTCGAACGTCTGCGGATCAATCACAATTTTGGTGACACTGCAGTTGGCGGGTTCCAAGATTTCTAATTCTTGACAACCAACCGCATTGGCCGCAAAGGAACGGACGGTGAAGCCATGGGTAACGATAAGCAGTTGATCGTCTGGGTATTTTTTAACCACTGCCGTCGTAAAGTCAGCCACCCGGGCTTGGACGGCTGTAAAACTTTCCCCATGGGCTACTTGGGCGTATGAAGGGCGGACATCATGGATCCGCTTGTAAAAGTGGTCCGGATACTGAGCTTCCAGTTCCTGGTTGAGTTGACCGTCCCAATCGCCGTAAGAAATTTCCTTTAGGCGGTCATCAATTTCAATTGGCAGTTGGGCTGTTTGATTAAGCATCGCCGCCGTTTCCTGAGCCCGGGTTAAGGGAGAGACAAAAATTTGCTTAGTCTGACTCAAATCAAGTTTTTCTGCCAGGGTTTGGGCTTGTTGTTTCCCAACAGGCGAGAGATAAGTTGCGGGAGTATTGATCGTCCCCTGCTTAACTCCTTTGACATTTAAACTGGTTTGCCCGTGGCGGACGATTAATAATTCTGTCATTATTCTTCTCCTTTTGGTTGGTGAATTAAGCGGACCCGACTAACGGCTGGAATCTCGGCCAGTTCTTTAATTAAAGCCGCTTGTTGCGCCGGATTGATAAAGTCGCTGACGTCAACGATCGTATAGGCGAAGTCACCTTTAGCCCGGTTGGCTAAGTTTTCAATGTTAATTTGGTACCGGGCAATCAAACTTGAGATTTGCCCTAACATGTTTGGAATATTCCGGTGGATCAAGGTAATCCGTTCCGGACTGGCAAAGGGTGTTTGCAGGGCTGGCAAATTAACGCTGTTAATCACGTTTCCGGTCGTTAAGTAGGTCATCACTTCTTTGGCTGCCATTTGGGCACAGTTGGCCTCAGCTTCGACTGTTGAGCCGCCTAGGTGAGGCAAGATCGTCACTTGAGGGTGCCCCTGAATCAAGGCATCACTAAAATCCGTCGAGTACCACCGGAGCCGGTGTGCGTTTAAGGCATCAATCACCGCCTGGTTGTCGACAATCCCGTGGCGAGCAAAGTTCAAGAGAACCGCCGTTGGTTTGAATTGGCGGATCAATTTCTGATCAATCATCCCCGTCGTCTCCGCATTTTTCGGGACATGAACGGTAATAAAATCTGCTTCAGCCACCACCTCGGTTAAACTTTGGGCCCGGTGAATTTCCCGGGACAATTGCCAAGCCGCATCCGCTGAAAGATAAGGATCATAGCCGATCACTTCCATCCCTAGGTTCAAAGCAGCATTGGCAACTAAGGAACCAACGTGCCCTAACCCGATCACCGCGAGCCGTTTGCCCATTAACTCTTGACCGTTGAACTGACTCTTGGCGGCTTCTAGGGTAATGTCTGCGCCCGGTTGGGCTTGCTGGGTCCAATTAGCGGCGGCTAGTACTTGACGATTAGCTAAGATCATCATCGCCAAGACCAATTCTTTCACCGCATTGGCATTACCTCCCGGGGTGTTAAAGACGGCGATTCCCTGTTCGCTCGCCCGATCTAGGGGAATATTGTTGTAACCGGCCCCGCAACGGCCAATCGCTTTGAGGCTTTCGGGAAAGGTATGTTCATGCAAATCCACTGAACGAATAAGGTAAGCGTCAGCTTGAGCCCCTTGTTGATTGATTTGATATTCATCCGTAAAGGTCGCTAACCCAACTGGCGAGATAGCATTAAAAGTCTTAATTTGATACATCATTTTTCCTCCTCGTGATCCTTAGCAAATTGCAACATGAAGTTTCGGAGGGCAACTGCCCCTTCCAGCGGCATGGCATTATAGAGGCTAGCCCGCATTCCCCCAGTTAAGCGATGGCCCTTTAAATTCATTAAGCCGGCTTGCTGAGCTTTGGTAATAAAGGTTTGATCTAGCTCAGAATCCCCGGTCGTAAAGGGAACATTGGTAAGGGAACGATCGGCGGGACGGACTTGATTGTGGTAAAAAGTAGTTTGATCAATGGCGTCGTAAATCAATTGGGCTTTTTGACGATTGACAGCTTCAATTGCGGCTACCCCGCCTTGTTTTACTAACCATTCCAAGACTAATTTGGCAACATAAATTTGAAAGACTGGTGGCGTATTTAAAGCTGAATCCTTGGCGGCTAATTTTCGGTAACTCAACATTGCCGGTAAAGCCGTTGGCATTTGCGCCAGTAAGGTCTTTTTGACTACCACCACCGTCAAGCCGGCCGGCGCCAGGTTCTTTTGCGCCCCGGCATAAATCAAAGCAAAGCGGTCAAAAGGATAGTCCTGGGCTAAGAAATTTGAAGAAAGATCACCGACTAAAGGGAGATCGACCTCCGGGAGCTGATTTAAGGCGGTCCCGTAGATCGTATTATTGGTGGTTAAATGAAGATAATCATATTTAGCCGGGCCGGTAAGCTCAACTAGTGGAAAATGATTAAAATGAGGTGCGGCGCTGGCAACCTCATCAACTACCAAGTCCGGGATTAATTTGGCTTCAGCCATTGCCCGTTCGGCCCAATGTCCGGAATTGACAAAAGCCACCCGATGAAACTTAGTGGCAAGATTTAAGGGTGCCATCGTAAATTGGAGGGTTGCTCCTCCTTGTAAGAAAAGTACCTCGTATTCGCTCGCTTTTAAGTGCATTAATTGAAGTAGTAATTGTTTGGCCTGAGCAAGCAAAGTCGTAAATTGTGGGGAGCGGTGAGAGATTTCTAAGATACTCAAACCAGTCCCTTGATAATCGGTTAGTTCAGCTTGGATTTGATTTAAAACCGGGACCGGTAAAGTTGCTGGTCCGGCTACAAAATTATAAATTGGCATTAGAAACGCTCCTTTCAAAGTGGCAGTAAAAGAAAAAGCCCCCACCGGAGTGAGGACTCGCTTTTAAGCCCCCACTTTGGCTGGAGGCCAACTCAAATGATAGCCTCCAGCTAAACTGAAGACCGGGAAGATTGATTAAATTGTCGTTGCATAGTGGCCATCATCATTCTTCCTTTCTTTGAGTTGCATGTGAATTATATTAACCAAATTTTAATTTATCTTTTAGAAATTGTCAATTGATTTGTCACTATCTTCAGCAAATATGCTGGATAATTCACTTTTAATATGACTAACCAAGTTAACTTGTCCTATTTGATTAGCCACCTATAATAAAAATATGATTTAAGTTAAAAAAGGAAGTTTGTGATGCAAAAGACACCAACTAAAATCAAAGTCCATAATCTGAAAAATATTAATATTGATATTCCTCTCCTTCAATTTGTGGCGATTTCTGAGTTATCTCGTTGACAATGGCGGATTAAGTTAGGGGCCCAAGCAGACGTCACCAGTGTGAAGCATATACTGTCAGCCCTTGCCTTAAATCAACAGCCACAAATTTCTTCCGAACAAGCGACTATCGGGACAATAAGTGAGAGCTTTAATATGATCCGTTAAAATTTTCTTTAATCAGCTGGTCGCCATTTCGTAAAGGTTGCCTTTTGTTCTTGATATGGCATCGTAAAGTAGCGCTTGTCCTTATCTAGCATGGCGATTTTTTTCATTTCATCAGCAGTTAATTCAAAATCAAAGATATCGAAATTATCCTGCATGTGGTCAACATTAGTGGTCCGTGGAAAGACAACATTTCCCATTTGCAAGTGCCACCGTAAAATAATTTGAACATTGGACTTATGATATTTTTTACCAAGCTCGGTAAAGATTGGTTCGTTAATTAAGGCGGGATCGCCATGACCAAGTGGGTACCAAGATTCAAGAATTGTCCCGAACGGCTTTAACTTATTCCGTAAAGCCGTTTCTGGGTAGTATGGGTGGAGTTCTACCTGGGCAATTGCTGGTTTAACCTCCACATTAGCTAGTAAGTCATCTAAACGTTCCCCATCAAAGTTAGAAATTCCAATCGACTTCACCTTGCCGGCTTTTTGGGCCACTTCCATTGCTTGATAAGCGCCAAGATAATCACCAACTTGTTGGTGAAGCAATAATAGGTCGAGGTAATCCGTACCCAAGCGCTTCAACATCTTATCGATTGCTTGCGGCGTCTTATCCAAACCATATTCACTTGGCCAAAGTTTACTGGTAATAAAGATTTCATCCCGTTTAATTCCACTGGCCTTCACTGCCTTGCCAACACTAGCTTCGTTTTGATAGGCGTGAGCGGTATCAATGTGGCGAATTCCAAAGTTAAGGGCTGCAGCAACGGCATCTTCGGTCGGCTTCCCAGCTGGGACTTGAAAGACCCCAAGTCCAAATTGCGGAATTTGGTTGCCATCGTTCATCGTTAAGTAAGTTTGTTCAGTCATAATGATCTTTCCTTTCTAATTTTTAGTGTGTTTGTTTAACAGGTTCTTTACGAAATAAATTAAGACAAAAGGCAACTAAGGCGAGAATAAAACTAACCTCCATAATCAAATGGAGACCTAGGTAAAGGTCACTACGGAGATTTAACAAGGCCCCAAAGACAGCTGCCATAAAAGCTTCTCCAAGGGTCCGAAAAAGCAGACTAAAAGTGGTCGAAATCCCGATCAAATCTTGACTCACCCCATCTTGGACACTAACTTGCATTGGGGTAAATGCCAAGCCAATCGCCGTCCCTTCAAAGGCCCCCGCCAGAAAAATTAACCAGTAACTAGCGTGGCGAGTAGCTAAAAACATGATTAAGCATGAAAGCACCATGCTCGTCGTCCCCACCAGGACAATTTGCTTATACGACCAGGTTCGCATTAAGCGGGTCGTAACTTGGGTCCCAATTACTAACAGAATTGAACCGGCAATTTGAGTTGCGCCCCCAAGGATCGCATTAGTCTTGAAAATTCGTTGTGACCACATCGGAGCGTAGACACTATAGGCAATAAAGGACCCGTTTAATAAGAACATAATCAAATTTTGGATTTGAACTCGCCCATTCTTAAGGAGCCGGATCGGCACAATCGCATCTGTTTGGTGGCTTTCAAACCAATAAAAGCCGATTAAGATCAGAACACTGCCCCCTAAGAGAATGGTCGACCGGAGTCCGCTAATTCGAATGGCATCAAAGCCAAAAAGCAAACCTGTTAAGCCTAAGACTAAGATAATCGTTCCCGGATAATCAAATTTGCCTGGTTGAGCTTGCCTTTTTTCCTGGTAATTAATTTGCAAGAGTAACCAAGAAAGAATCCCAAACGGTAAATTGATGAAGAAGATCCACCGCCACGAAAGGTGGTCAACCATGATCCCCCCTAAAATCGGTCCAATAATCGTACTTAAGGTGAAACTCGCTGTCACCCACCCCAGAGCTCTGGCTCGGCGAGCAGCATCTGGATATAGATCAGCATAGATAATAAAAGGAACCGAAACCATTCCCCCAGTACTGATCCCCATAACTGCTCGGGCAATGATCAACCATAGCATGTTCGGCGCCAACCCAGCTACCATTGAACTTAGCATAAAAACAATGAGACTTAACTGAAACGTCCGCTTATTACCGATTCTTTCCCCCAGCCGACTCCAAAGAATGGTGGTCGTCGCTGTTCCAAGCATAAAAATCGAACTAATCCAGCCAACTAAGGAGATCCCATCTAAAGCTTGGGTAATCTCTGGAAGGGCAGTATTAACAATTGTCGAGTCAAGACCACCCATAAAATTAGCTAGCAAAAGGGCAATCGTGGTTAAAACTAAACGTTGCAATATATTCTTCGTTGTCACTCTTTCTCCTTATTAAATTGGAGTATTAATTCCAATACTTTCGCGGCTGTATAATGTTGGCTCTTGAACCAGTTTATTTACCAAATCCGCAATACTCTCTAGGGAAACGTCATGGCCGCCAAAAGTTTCTCCTTTATGGGTAATTTGGTAATTAACCGGCCCCTGCGTAAACCATCCCGGCCGGATAACCGTATAGTCAAGATTGGAAGCCTCAATCAAATCAGCAGCTTCCCGGTATGGACGTAAAATTGATGGAATTGGTTCATCAAGATTATGCCCCGGAACTTCGTTGTAAATCCCCATTGAAGCGATAAAGGCTAAGCGTTTTGTGCTAGTTTGTTCCATGGCGTTAATAACCGCCTTAGCAGCTTTTTTCATCGCCCCACTAAAAGCTACAAAAACAAAATCTTGTCCTCTCACCGTTTGGGCTAGTAAGGCTGAATCAAAAATATCTCCAGTTACTAGATGCTCATTTTCAGCTGGCTTGAGGCGGTTAGCGTGCCGCGCCATTGAAGTTAGTTGAATTTGTGAATTTTGGAGGAGCCTTTCTCGAACAGTACTGCCGACCGATCCAGTGGCTCCGATAATTAAAACGTTGATCATATTTATCTGCTCCTTTCGATTCTTATCATAAAAGTTTAAAATAGATATATCCAATACTTAAATACTATTTGTAATAGAACATATCTATTTAAGGAGTGAAACAAATGAACCAACAAGAAGTTAACTGTACCCTCGAAGCAGCCAAAACCCTTAATTTCAACCGAGCCGCCGAAAATCTTTACCTCTCCCAACCAACCCTTTCACACCACATCAAAACTCTTGAAAACGAACTGGGATTTCAAATTTTCATCCGGAATGGACGGAATATTTCCTTAAGCGACCCGGGAAAATTATTCTGCCAGGGACTCCGTGAGATTGACGCTGACTTAAAGCGGCTAATTGAACAATGCCAAAATTTTTCGAATGCTTACCAAGAAAGCATTCGAGTCAGTCTTTTTACGCGTTCAGCGGTTAAGTATCTCCCCCAAGCAATGCAAATTTTTAGTCAACAAGCCACTGAAGTTTACGTTGAGCCAATTTTTGATCAAAGTGCTAATCGTTTGGATCATTTTTTAGCCGGACAAAGTGATATTCTCCTGGTGCGAGATCAAGAAATCAAAAACATGCGCCGACTCGTTGCTTATCCTTTATATGAAAGTGTGGTTAAGTTGGTTGTTAAACGTGATGATCCTTTAACTAAGCTTTCAGTCGTAACCCCTGCTGATTTAACCGGTCGGACGCTCCTTGTTGGTGGAGGAAGTCCCCGGGAATTATGTGCGCTCCAAGATGAGGTCACAAGTCACCATAATATCAAAACGATGATCAGTCATGACCACGCAACCACCCTCACCCGGGTGGCGGCAGGACAGGCAGTCTGTCTTAGTCCCGACCTCTACCAAGATGATGACCCTAATTTTATCTGGCTTAACTTTCAACCTACCATTCAGATGCCCTACTCTTTAGTAGTTAAACAAGGGGTATCGCAAAAGGTCACCGACTTCGTTCAAGTATTACGGCGATTATATCAAGCGTAAAAACAGTAGCGTCCTTACACCATTTGATGACACACAAAAGCCGGAATGAAGAAGCTTTAATGCTTCTACATTCCGGCTTTTCACCTTAATCTTTTAATTAGTCATCAAAGTTAAATAAATCAGTGGAAAGGTACCGATCCCCACCATCAGGGGCTAAGGTAATAACCTTCTTGCCAGCACCGAGTTGCTTAGCTATTTCAATTGCTCCGTGAATGTTAGCCCCAGCAGAAATTCCTGGTAAGAAACCTTCTTCTTTGGCTACCTTTTGAGCCGTTACAATGGCATCATCACTGGATACTTCAACGATCCCGTCGTAAATATCTTGATCCAAAGTGGCTGGAATAAAGCCAGCGGAAATCCCTTGAATCTTGTGTTTACCAGGTGTCCCTTCTTTGAGGAGTGGTGATTCAGCTGGTTCCAAAGCGTAAACCTTGACTTGTCTGTCGACAGCCTTCAAAGCTTTTCCTACCCCAGTTAAGGTTCCACCAGTTCCAACACCGGCTACAAAGGCATCCGGCAGGTCATCCTTGCCAAAAGCCTTAATAATTTCCTGTCCCGTTGTCGTTTCATGAATCGCCGGATTTGCTGGGTTTTCAAATTGCATTGGCATAAAGTAGCCCTTGGTTTTAACCAATTCTTCAGCTTTGGCAATCGAGCCCTTCATTCCATCGGCCCCCGGCGTTAAAATCAATTCGGCCCCGTAACCTTGCATTAGTTTCCGTCGTTCCACACTCATCGTTTCCGGCATTACAATCACAATATGATAACCCTTGGCAGCTGCGACCATCGCCAAACCAATCCCCGTGTTTCCGGAAGTTGGCTCAACAATCGTACCACCAGGTTTAAGGTGGCCAGTCTGTTCCGCCTTTTCAATCATTGCTAGAGCAATCCGATCCTTCACCGAACCAGCGGGGTTAAAGAATTCCAGTTTTACATAGACGTCCGCCGCCCCTTCAGGAACGACCCGATTTAACTTAACGATGGGCGTTTGACCAATTAATTCAGTAGCTGAGTTAACAATTTGCTTCATAGTTTTTCCTCCACTTCTGTTTGACGACGGTAAGAATCGAGTTGACGCAACCAGTTTGAGAAGAAACGCTGTTGCGTGGTTTGCCACTTAAATTGTGGTTCCTGCATTAATTCAGGATCCCGAAAATAATTGAGTGGTCGGCGGTAGGTTTTTTCTGGATGGGCTGCCACTTCTCGTTGGTATTCTGATAACAAAGCTTCTCCCTCATACTCCAAGTGGGCAAAGACAAAAGCTTGCCGACGTTTGACATTTGTCAGTAAGAATAAGAAACCGTCCTTTGAACTAGCATTAATCGTCAAAGTCGGGACCCTTCGTAATTGGTGCCAATCCATTTCAGCATAGCGGGCATGCGGTGCTAAAAAACGGGTCGATAAGCCCGCTAACAATGGTGTCGGCACAACGATTTGGTTTTCAAACACCCCAAAGTACTTCACTGGTAAGGAGCGTTTTTCAATCCCATAAAAATGATATAAAGCAGCCATCGCACCCCAACAAACATAGAGTTGGGGAATTGCGAGGCGGTCTAATTCATCCATCAAAGCCTGAATTTCTTGCCAATACTGAACTACTAAAAAATCCAATTCTTCAATTGGGGCTCCCGTAATAATAAAGCCGTCAAAGCGGGCTAAATTCCTCAAAGTTAACGGCTTTGAAATCGTCCGGACTAATTCAGGAACCGGGCGGTCTTGATAGTGACTAATCGGATAAAAAAACTCCAACGTTATTGGATAATCCGTTGCCTTGAGGACATTTTCAAACCGGGCCTGAGTTTCTTCTTTGTCGTGCATTAAGTTAAGAATTCCAATGTGGAATGGCTCTTGCGCCACCAGATCACCTCCTCCGTTAATATGTGTATTATAGCTAATAATCATTTCACTTACAATTAATTAGTCGCAGCCAAAAAAGAGGACGAAACTTCAGCCTCCTGTATCCTTCTTTCTATCTTTACCGATCCAGCATCCCAAAGTTCCAACGGACTTCTTTAATTCGAATTATTTCTTCTAATAAAAAAACAGGGTGCTCCTAGTTTAGGAGCACCCTGTCAATTTAGGGACCTTACGTTACGATGAGGCTTTCGCTACCTAATCTAAAAGGCACCCCCGCCACTTCCGCCACCAAAGCCTCCACTAGAGCCAGCGGAAAAGCCACCGCCGTTCCCAGAAGACGAGGAGGTATTTTGGACATCAAGCCCACGCAAGCTACTATCGAAGGCGTGGGTAAAGTTCTCACTGTTATGCAAAATTAGGAAGTAATAAGCTGGTCCCATGGTAACTTCAAGAAAATCAAGATCATATAGCTCTTTTAGACGCTTAACCACCCGCTTAGCTAAGCCAAAAGCGGTCGCATAAGCCATTAGGTCATCCCAAAGAAGGTGTTCTTCAAGTTCCCGTTTTTCAAACTTGCCCAGATCTCGCAAGACAGTGTAGTATCCCCGGACATCATTCATCATTTGAATTCCCGTTGTGGTATATGGGGAATTGAACCGATAGTGGTAAATGGCTACACCAATTAAGAATAGGGTTACTAGGCCACTGACAAACCACGGGAAGAAGCCAAGATAAGCCGATAGCCCTAACAAACCGACAATCACTAGACTGTGGCAGCCAAACTTCAGCCAGGTCAGCTTTGTTGCGAACCGGTAATTCAAAGTTTGGGCCTGGTTAAATTGGGTGTCCTGCCAGGCTTTTAAAAGTTGATTTAAACTTTCCTTATTAGTGTTTGGCAAATCATCAATTTGGGAAAGCTTAAAACTCTTACCATCCCCCATTTCAAAGAGCTTCATTAAGAAAGCTTCTTGATGTTCATCAAGTTGATCCGATTTTAGTAAATTAATTTGGAAATCATTGCGTTTTAACCGTTCAATCTCAATTACCCGCTTAGTAACTAATTCAAGTAAGTGGCCAGTGAAAACCCGGCTGGCTGGTAATTTATCAAAACAAAGGACACTGGCAACCCCGACTCCATAAGGCGGCTGTTCAAAATTGTGCGGTGCCTTTTCTAAACTAACAGGCCGCCGGGTATTTTTCGGGAGCCGGTAAATTTTAGCATCCAGCCAGATAAAATCAAGTACTGCAATCACGGCTGCGCCGATTCCAAAGGCAAAACGAATCTGCCGGTTTCGCTTCCGTTCTTGGTTTGCTTGCTTGGCTAACTGGGCTTCTTGGCGCATGATCTTCGCTTTTGCCTTCCCCTGTCCTTGGTATTGATTTAAGGGCACTAATGCCGGATCAAAAATCACGTGGGCTTCGATAAAAGTATTTTCCGGATTATGCGTCTGAATCAAGGTTACCCGGCCAGCCTGACGGTTAACTTTAATTTGCCCGTTTAAGTCCCCATGGGCCCAAGCACGCAGAGACTTTACTTTTTGGGCTGGTAAATTAATCGTGATCTTAACGTGATAAAGAGAACGATCCCAATTATCCCCGATGATCTTCCAATTCAATTCCGCTATATCCTGATATGATTTCACAACTTGATTAAGGCGATAGCGATAAATCACCTGAAGTTGGTCACTATCACCAGGATGAAAAACCTTAAACTTATACAAGTTCTTTTCCCGGGATAACTGATAGGTATTATTTCGACCACTTGGATTCTGGTCAACCGGAATCGTCTTCCCTTTTTGCTTTAAAGTTACTTGTGGATCCGTTAAAGTTTGCTGATCATTACGAACCGCTTGCTGATAAAGGACTCCATGGTATTCATCACCAAAGACGTAGGTGATTTTCCGGGTTACTTGAGCATTCCCGGCTTGATCGAGATTAATCTGGACCTGATAACCTTCAATCGTGTAATCAGCCGAAACGTTTTGCATTGTAAATATCATTAAGCCGAGGCTAACTAGCAAGATTAGCATTAACTGGTAGTAGTGTTTCATGATCATCCCCCTTTTTCACTCCATTATCTCAAAATTATAAAAAAATGACACCAGAAAGATCTAGTGGATCTGGGTGGTGTCAAATGTGTAAAAAGTAGATTTTAGGCTTTGGATAAATTGGTAATCAACCTTAGCAACTTTTACTTTCCCCAATGCTTCGCAATAAACTGAGCCCGGCCAGCTTGTTCTTCAGCCGCAAAGCGTTCAGGGTTCTTCTTGTAAAATTGTTGGTGATAGTCTTCTGCTAAGTAGAATGGTTGAACATCTTCAATTTGGGTGACGATCGGGTCATTACCAAACTCCCCACTCTCTTGTAAGGCTTGCTTGGAAGCTTCCGCGATCTGCCGTTGTTCAGCGTCCTTCACGAAGATCACTGGTCGGTAATTATCACCCCGATCTTGGAATTGCCCACTGGCATCAGTTGGATCAGTTTGGTGCCAGTAGATTTCGACTAGTTCCTTATAAGAAACCTTGGTGGAATCAAAAGTAATCCGGACGGCTTCGGTGTGGCCAGTCGTCCCGGTCTTCACCTGTTCGTAAGTCGGATTAGGGACGTGACCGCCAGTGAAGCCCGATTCAACCTTTTCAATTCCTGGATAAGTATCAAAAGGTTGGACCATGCACCAAAAACAACCACCAGCAAAAATTGCCGTATCAAAACTCATCTTTCTTCTTCCTTTCTTAATTTACACTAGTTCTTCCCAAAATTTGGCCAAGCCGCTACTTGGTAACCATGGTAAGTCTGCTCAATTACTTGCTTGGTTTCCTCAGTTTGGTAAGCTTTAACAATCTTTTGGTAAACCGGATTGTTCTTATCCTTCGCGCGGACCGCAATGATGTTAACGTATGGCTTAGTCGACTTGTTAACGGGCTCCAAGTAGAGCGAATCCTTCTTTGGATCAATCTTAGCCGCTTCGGCATAGTTCCCGTTGATAATTGAAGCATCTACCGAATCTAAAGCCCGAGCTGCCGTTGCGGGATCAACTTCCTTAAACTTAAAGTGGTGGGGGTTAGCCGTAATGTCATTCAAAGATGGCTTGATCCCAGCATCCTTTTTCACCTTTAAGAGGCCTGCCGATTGGAGCAGCTTTAATCCCCGACCTAAAGTTGTTGGTTCATTAGGAATTGCGATTGTTGCGCCATCCGGTAAGTTCTTTAATTGGTGATACTTTTGCGAATATAAGCCAAGCGGACTAATAATCGTATTCCCAATTGCTGCTAAGTGAGCATTTTCCTTTTTATTATAAGAATCAAAGTAGTAACGGGTCAGGCAGGAATGCATATCAATTTGACCATCTTTTAACGCTACATCAGGTTGCACATAATCATTAAAGGTGACATATTCGAGCTTAATTCCTTGTTTGGCTAACCTTTTTTTAACGTTATTCCAAACTGGTTCAGAATCTGTCCCAACTAAACCAAGTTTAACGGTCGTTGTCTTTGGCGTTGAGAAATGTCGATAAGCCCAAGTACCAAATCCGCCCAGTCCAATTACCAAGGCTACAATTAAGGCGAAGAGCCGTCGTTGTCGCTGTTTTTTCCGCATAATACTTCCTCCTCGATTAGCACTGAGCCTGATCAAGTAAAAAAACGTCCCTCGCAATCAAAACTGATTACGAGGGACGTTTTCACGTGGTACCACCCTAATTCACCCCCAACGGAGGCCTCACCTCTAGTTCACTAAAGTAAACTAGAACCATGGTAGCGGTGGTTAACCCGGCAAAGGCTTACCAAGGCTCACCTTCGCTTGATTTCACAAGACCATCTTCAGCTAATTGAACTAACGCACTTTCACCAACCACCCGCTCTCTGAGTAGTTCATCTTAGCTTACTCATCTCTAATCTTTTTGCAATTTATTTATCATTAACTTTAAATAAAACTAAAAGACTTTCCTCAAATTACTTGTTGAAGCAGTTTGAGTTTGCTAGGTAAAACAGAATCGCCCCATATCATTTCCATCACTCATCTTCACTCAGCTCTTGCTAGGTTTATGATAACCTAAGATAATTTATGACTATTTTCGCTACGAGCGTAAGAGATAATTAACTGCTTATAAAAAACGAATTACTCACCAACCAAATTATAGGGGGTGTTTCGCATTTATTTTCTCTCGCTACTATAGTGGATTTTCCCTACAAATTGCACTACCAAACGGCCGACTCGGTAAAACCCCAAAATTAGCCCGATATATTTTGAAACATTACCATAATTGAACTTAGTTACATTTAATCTAGATCAAGCCGGGCCTTTTGCAAGATATCACGCAAAATCGTATCTTCATTTGTGCTTAATTTAGAACTTACTTCATTATTTACTTGTTGGGTGATCTCTCGCAACTTTAATAGGACCTCTTGACCTTTTTCAGTCAAAAAAAGCTCGGATTGTCTACCGTCCTTGGTTGAACGTCTTTTCTTTACCCAACCTTGTTTAACGAGTCGTTCTATCTGGCGCGTCACACTCGACTGGTCTCGCAGCAGTTTTTTAGTAATTGCCGCCTGATTAGTGCCTGGTCTAGATCCGATAATCATTAAGTAATAATAGTTTGCTTCCGACAATCCTAGTGGACGAACCAACAGATCAATCCGCCGACGAATCAAGCCATTGAATACCGCAACCAGGCCAATCAAATCTTCTTTCATTTTCCTTACTTCCTACGATTAAGATAACTTACAAAATAGGCCAAGGCAATTATTCCAAACAGGAACGTTACCCACATTGCTAAACGCATTCCATTCACAGCCGTTGCTGGAATTTCGCTTATAATTACTAAAATCGTAATCGAAAAGGCCCCCGCTAATTGACGAATACAATTATTAATGGCCGTTGCTTGACTGATATCTTTTGTAGCCATATCGCGATACGATTCAGAAATCAAAGGAGCAAATGAAATCCCTAAGCCTAAGAAACGAATAGTATATAAAAGTGATAATAACCAGACAGGAATATGATTGGAAATAAATAGCGTTGGTATCGTAGCAACTACACTAATCATGATCCCTGTCAGTACTATCCATTTTACCCCATATTTATCATAAAGGGGACCAGCAACTGCGCCACCTAATGCATTTACAATTGCTCCTGGAAATAAAATCAATCCCGCCATCATACTAGTTGTATGGAGGGTGTTTTGACTAAAGACTGAAAACAACTGCTCAGTTCCCAATAAGGTCATATAAAGTAGCGTCCCCACAATAATTGTCAACGAAAAAGAACGAATGGAAAATAATTTTACATTTAGCAAGGGACTCGTTAAATGTAATTGTCTTCTATAGAAAATAGCAGTTAATACAATACCAATTAATAGAGCAATTAAGCTGCTTAAAGGGCTAGTGCTGATAAAGCTCAAGCTTCCCATAATTAGAGTTAACCCGATTAACATTTCAAACACAGAAACAAAATCAAATTTAATATTTTTCGGCCTTGTAAAATTGGGCATAACCACTAATCCTATTAACCAAATAATTATCATGAACGGCATAACGCTCCAAAATAATGAACGCCAACCATATAGACTTAATAAGAACCCAGCTAAAGTTGGTCCAATCGCTGGGCCAAAAGACACCACTAATGATGAAATTCCCATAATCGTGCCTCTCTTTTCGGGTGGGTAAATCATCACCAAAGTAATCATCTGAAAGGAAATTAATAAGCCACCAGCTGCTGCTTGAACCAATCTAGCAAACAAAACCAGCCAAAAGTTATTCGCAATTCCTCCCACAAAAGTCGCTAAAATAAACGATCCAATAATCGTTAAGAAGAATGGTCTGTTACGAAATTTTTCAAATAAATTTGCCGACAAAGGGGTAATAATTCCCACAACTAAAGTATATCCAGTGGTTAACCATTGGACAATTGCTAATGGCTGGTGCATTTGCCTTGTAATAACGGGCAATGCGGTAACCATCATTGTTTGGCTCATCAAGCCAATAAAAGAAGCTACTAACAAAATAGCTGCTAACATAAATCTTTTTCGCGGTGCTAAAGTTTGCATTTTGGTATAAAACACTCCAATCTAAAATAAATGCATATGCAATCTTTTTAAGATTATATGCATGTGCATTTATTTTGTCAATGCTTTATGTTTAGTACATTCAATTCACAGTATAGTTATCAGACAAGTAAAAAACGAAAAACCAGCTCCCAACCTCTGTAATTTGAGATTGAAAACTGGTTGCATTAGAAAACTATTTAAATTAAAGCAAATAAGAAATCAAACGTTGCTAAAGCAAAAATTATAAATGCCAAGTCAGCATAAATCTTCAGCGCTTTATTTGAAGTATTTTTTAAGTCAACTGCACTAAACAGTAGAATGGTACTGGCTATCAAAGCGACTATTCTCCGAGCATTTGGATCTTTAATGAAAAAAGAAACAATCAGAATCATAAACCCAACAATTGTTTTAATAATACCAACTCGATCAGCGTCCATTTAAATTTCTCCTTGGAAAACTCAATCAATCCTTCAGTACATCACTATTCTATCAAAATTGAAATTACAATTATAGAATTTTGATTTTGTTGACCGGTTAGTCAAAAAAGATGTAAATAAAGTCTTTGTCACCACCAAAGTTTGAATACACAGCAATAACCTTATAATCATCCCCGAATTCATCTAAATCGGCTAAGACCTCAGCTGTTAGTCTTTCATTGTCATAATTGTAGATCCTTATAATTTCATTCCTCACCTCAAAAAGAAAGGTCTAGCCACGCGTCGCTTCGTAACTAGACCGAGGGAGTGTTTTAGTTGTTATCCCGACTGTTTTCTATCTCATTATGCCTCCGAAACTGACTCATTACCAATGAGTGATTTCAGCAACCTATTATTAGCCTTAGTTGGAAATGCACCAACTTCATAAAGTGCAATAGTGTTGGGATTTAATCCAGTCAATTCAGCTAAACTACGTTGCGATAGCCCTACTTTAGTACGATATTGCTTTAACTCTTGAGGTGACACCAGCCCCTTTCATCCCGATATTGTTGGCAAGCTATTTCGGCAGCTTGGTCGTCCAGTTTCTTATCGGGTATAATTTCATTGGTGTCGCTATCGAAAAGAGTTGGTGCTGTTGCGGTTACGGTGTACTCATGTTCATTGATGGTGTAAGTTGTCGTGAAGTTCTTTTGGAACGCCTTCGGCATAAATTCCTTTTCGTTGGTGACGAGATCGTGGCGTTGACAAGGATTACCCCACGAGTGTGGGAAAAAGTAGCTGCACTTGCTGAATCAGCATTCAACACAGAGGATTACCCCACGAGTGTGGGAAAAAGTAGCTGCACTTGCTGAATCAGCATTCAACACAGAGGATTACCCCACGAGTGTGGGAAAAAGATGAAGAAAACGTTGATTTACCGGTCTTTTGAAAGCACGCCCAGATACTTCACATCGTAATCATCACCTTCAAGCAAAGCCCGCCAATTTTGAATATTTCCAAGTAAGCAGTCCGTGTCTTCTGGACCGAAATTCAAAACTTCATCCATGATGAAAGCTTCTTTAGTGGTGGACTGAGCGGCGTTACCAGCTCGGTCGTAAAGGTCATCCCAATGTTTGTTACGAAACAGCGGGCATAATCCACTATTTTGCACTTTCAAGTTTCAGTTTAGAACATTATCAGCTACAACTTTACCAAAATTACCATCGACACCATTGATTGTAATTTTTCTCATCATTATGCCCTAATTATCTTTAGAGTGACGAGCACCAATCTGAAAATCTTCATTATGCGCAAACATATAAGCAACCGTTAAAGGTTTAGAACCCGTCAGTTTCTCAAAATCATCGGTATGTTCTGCCATCTTTCCCTCACGGATAGCCTGACCAAATGTTACCATTCCATCTGAGGAAAATGGCGCTTCAGATCCTTCTTTAAATTGACCATCCGTTGTCCGAGGCACACCCATCGCATCAAAGATTGCATAGTTTTCTTCATCGGATACTTCTTGATAACTTACATTATTACCTGTTTGTTCATTACCAATTCTTATAAAATCACTAATAGTCATTAATTCAGGTCCATTAATATTTAAAATTTGGCGATGCATATCACTAGCTAACAAGGCATATGCCACTGCTTTAGCACAGTCTTTCCTAGAAATATAGGCCATTTTACCTGCCCCTTGATTATTTTTTAACACTCCACTTGTTTTTACATACGTAAAGTAATTAGTAATCATTGCTTCGGCATATTGCGAATTTCTCAAAAAAATATAGTCTAAGCCTGAATCCTTAATGTAGTTTTCCGTATAGATATGGTCTATATTTTCTTTGCTTGGATTAGTTGGATCATCTGCGTTAACCAAAGAAGTATAGATAATCTTTTTAACTCCCGCTTCTTTAGCAGCATCAATTACATTTTTATGAGCATTCTGACGCTTACTGCCAACAAACGGCATTGAAATTAATGCTAAAACGTCCCCACCATGAAACTTTTCTGCTAATCCATCCACCTTACTAAAGTCGGTTTGGCGCACTGTTACCCCCATGCTCTTGTACTTATCTAAGGTTTTTTGATCATATCCACAAAAAACCAAATCTTGAATTTGAGCTAATTCTAAAAGGTCCGTTGCTGCTTGTGAACCAAGATTACCACCGACACCCGTTAAAATTAATTTAGTCATAAAATCACCTTCTATATTTATTTTCACTTTTAGTTTATGTGATTTCATTAACAACCTCAAACATGAAATAACTATACAGATATAGGTATTACCTATACCGCAATAAAGTGTTTTTGAATTTCTGTAATCCCTACTTTCTTCCAAGCTAGAACAATACTATAAACATGAGGAGAATCAACAATTTTAACTAACTTTATTCCTTCTTCTTTAAGCATTAACTCATATGTCTTAGGAAAGAACCCTAACAAATTTTCTTGTTTCATATAGAACATTTCACTTTCTATACCATCAACAATTCGGTTAATTTTCAATTTGCCTTGTGACCTTTTTATCATAATATCATATGATTTCCCAATTATTTTAGGAGACAACATTACTAACGGGTAAGATTCAAGTTGAGCCAGTGTCACTTCGTTTACTTTTGCTAGCGGATTGTCTTGTCTTATTCCTATCCAATACTCCCCCCTAGCTAATTCTTTAGTTTCAACTCCCGCCACACCTTGGAACTCAGAATCGAATGCAACTGCAAAATCATATTTACCACTTAATAAGTTACTAGCAATTTCGCCCAAATTAACCTTATGCAAAGTAAAGTTGGGTTGATTTTTACCTTTGAACAGTAAATTTAGCGACTGAATATCGACAATAGATGCATACTCTATATTGAGGTCCACTTGAATACTCTTCACTTCTGCCATTTGTTCTTCAAGTAATGTAAATTGCTGTAAAACCTTCTTAGCATTTTGATATAAAACTTTGCCAGCTTGCGTCATAACCACAGGCTGTTGCCGTTTTATTAATTCGCACTGATAATATTGTTCTAACTCCTTAATTTGTTGCGAAATGCTTGTTTGTGCTATTCTATTTTTTAACGCCGCCTTAGAAAAAG
>DHKFI23501__coassemble_684_pt1 | contig 22164 bp, 20 predicted proteins | sample DHKFI23501__metabat2_high_PE_018 | metagenome-assembled genome bin DHKFI23501 | reverse complement strand
TTTAGAACTGGTAGAGTAAGTATGCGATGTTCCCAGAATCCCCCACTTCAAGCAAGGCTAAGTGGGGGTAGTTCAAGTAATCCGCAAAACCCAGGTGGGATGATTTGGACGAAGGTTGAATTACAACGCCTAGCTGAACTAGGACAGAAGTATGATGTCACCATTTTTGTGGATGAAATCCATGGTGATATTACCTTTAATGAAGACGGTTATGTTCCATTCTTTAGCTTACCGGAAAAGTTTTTACAAGATGTGGTAATTGCTGTGTCCCCAAGTAAGACTTTTAATATTGCAGCGACCCATGCGGCCACCTTGTTTGTGCCGAATGCCTACTTACGGGAAGTGGTTGACCAAGGTCTCCATAATGATGGCTTGGCTGGAGTTAACTTAACGGCTATTCCAGCTTCGATTGCGGCTTATACTCAAAGTCACGCATGGTATCACGCTTTGCTTAATTATTTAAAAGAAAATCTCGAATTAGTTGAAAAGACGGTCCAAGACCACTTGGCCAATCAAGTAGCGGTGGTTCCTTCGGCGGCAACTTATCTCGTTTGGCTTGATATTTCTGCTTTAAGTCATGATTCGGCGACTTTTGCGGACTTTTTAGAAAAAGAAAGCGGTCTAATCTTAAATCCGGGAACAATGTATGGGGAAGCTGGCAAGGGTTTTGTCCGGATGAACGTTGCTTATCCGCGGGCGGTTGTTGAAGATGGTTTGCAACGCCTCATTAAAGCAGTTAAGGCGTGGCCAAAATAGATTATCGGATCACACCCAAAATTTGGTATACTATATCAGATAAAAGAAATTTAATAAAGAAGGTTGGATTAACTTAATGGATGCAGAGAAACTTTCACAACGGCTCCAGGTTGTTGCTGATTTTGTTCCTAAGGGAGCCCGATTAGCTGATATTGGGACGGACCACGCTTATTTACCAGCAGCTTTGGTGGTTGCGGGGAAAATTAATTTTGCAGTGGCGGGGGATGTAACCCCTGGTCCCTTACAAAATGCGGTCAATGAAATTGAACGACTACAATTACAAAATCAAATCATTCCCCGGCTGGCAGACGGTTTAGCTGCAATTCAACCAGCTGACCAAATTGATACGGTTGTCATTGCTGGCATGGGCGGGGCCTTAATTACTAAGATTCTTACAGCGGGTTTAAATCAATTACATGGGGTAAAACGCCTAATCTTACAGCCTAATATTGGTGAAGAACGGGTCCGCGCCTGGTTAATGGCTCATCATTACCAAATTATGGCGGAAAAAATTATTGAAGAAGACGGTCACATCTATGAGGTGATTGTCGCTGATTATACCCTGGTACCATTCCGCTATAATGACCGGGAACTACGATTTGGTCCCTTCTTGTTAGAACAAGGCGGTGCGACTTTCAAAGTAAAATGGCAAGCAGAATATGACCGGGAGGAAAATGCTTTGGCCCAAATGAAAGCGGCCAAGCAACCACCACTTGATAAAATTGCAAGCTTTGAACAACGTTTGGGGCAGATTAAGAAGGTGATTGAATGACGACGGGATTAGAGATAATTCACCAATTTGAGCAATTTGCCAGTCCTAAAATTGCCGAAGACTGGGACCATGTAGGCCTACAATTAGGCGATCCTAGTCAACCGGTCACCAAAGTTTTAACGACCTTGGATGTCCGACCAGCGGTTGTCGATGAAGCGATTGAGTTGGGAGTAAACTTTATCTTTTCCCATCATCCCCTCATGTTTCGGCCAGCAAAGGACCTCGACTTACGCAATCCACAAAATGCAATGTATGCGAAGTTATTGTGCCATGGAATTACGGTTTATTCGGCCCATACTAATTTGGATTCCGCTAATGGGGGAATGAATGACTGGTTAGCTGCCCAACTAGAACTGACGAACCTAGCGGGACTGGTCTCCGCTGGAGTTGACCCAGTTAGTGGGCAATCCGTCGCGATGGGCCGGATTGGTGATTTGCCCCGAGCTTTAAAGCCCGCTGAATTTGTGGATTGGGTTCAGGATCACTTTGATGTAAAAGGTTTACGGTATGTTTTACCTGATCCTACCCCGCAAACGATTCAACGGGTAGCGATCCTTGGTGGTTCCGGTGGTGAGTTTTATCACCAAGCAAAAATAGCGGGAGCACAGGCCTATGTGACGGGGGATGTCTCCTATCATGTTGCCCAAGACATGCAAGCAGTGGGCTTAATGCTGGTTGATCCTGGTCACCATATCGAAGTCGTGGCTGCTCAAAAGTTACAAGAACTTCTCTCAACCTGGGCAAGTGAAAAAGGCTGGTCTTGTCCAGCGATCGCTAGTCAGGTCAATACAGAACCATTTAATTTTCATATGAAAGGCTAGGTAAGTGAAATGACGGAAGAAAAATATGCTGGTTTGTTAGCTCGTTTTTTAAGTTACGCAAAGATTGAAACCCGGTCAGATCCGGAGAGTACCACGGTACCAACGAGCCCAAAGGAACTTGTATTATTAAAGCAATTGATGGCTGAATTAAATGAGTGGGGCTTAGATGATGTTCGGATGGGCGAAAAGAACGCCATTGTGATGGCAACTTTACCATCTAACTTGGATTACGAGGTTCCGGTAATGGGATTGTTGGCTCACGTTGATACGGCAGACTTCAATGCTGAAAACGTAAATCCCCAAATCATTGAAAATTACGATGGTAAGGAAATTCAACTTGGAACGAGCGGCTTTAAGCTTTCACCAACTGAATTTCCAAGTTTGAAGAATTACATGGGTCAAACCTTAATCACGACTGATGGGACGACCTTATTAGGGGCCGACGATAAGGCTGGGGTCGCTGAAATCATGACGATGTTGGCTTATTTGACCAAGCACCCAGAAGTAAAACACGGGACCATCAAGGTTGGCTTTACCCCAGACGAGGAAACCGGGACCGGTGCTAATCTCTTTGATGTCAAAGACTTTGGGGCTGATTTTGCATACACCGTTGATGGTGGTCCCCTTGGTGAATTGGAATACGAAACCTTTAATGCGGCGGCTGCAGAAATTAATATTCAAGGGAAGGATGTTCACACGGCAACTGCTAAGGGCGTAATGGTCAACGCCATTCAAGTGGCAATGGACTTACAAGCAAAGTTACCCGACCATGATCGGCCAGAAAAAACGGCCGGGCGGGAAGGTTTCTTCCACCTTTACCAATTAGACGGGACGGTTGATCATGCCCGGATGCTGTACCTAATCCGGGATCACGATAAGCAACTCTTTGAAGCTCGTAAAGAAGCCTTACAGGCAGTGGTTAAGGAAGTCAATGAAGAACTTGGCGAAGACCGCGTCACGCTGAAGCTCGAAGACCAATACTATAACCTTAAAGATGCTTTAAAGGGTCACATGGAAGTAGTTGATTTAGCTAAGCAAGCCATGGAAGATCTTGATATCAAACCAGTTATTTACCCAGTCCGGGGTGGGACTGACGGTTCAACGATTTCTTACATGGGCTTACCAACGCCAAACTTGTTTGCTGGGGGCGAAAATATGCACGCGCGCTTTGAATACGTCTCCTTGCAAACGATGGAAAAAGTGGTTGACGTTTTGTTGAAGATGAATGAAAATCTAGTAGCGAAGGCAAACTAATAAATTTAATTTGCTACCTAATATTAAACGAAAGAAGGTGGGATGATGGTAAAGAACCATTCAATTCAACGCCGGCGAATGATAAAGCGGCTCTTTTTTGCTCTCTTATATGGAGTCCTTTCGGCGATTGGGGTTAATTTCTTCTTAACTCACGCTAATTCATATTCTTCTGGGTTACTGGGGATTTCCCAGTTAATCCAAGCTATTGGTTTAATGATGGGAATTCATTTGAACTTGGGAATGTTAGTTTTCATCTTTAACGTGCCTCTCTTCATCTTTGCGTGGCGGGCCTTTGGTTTGAGCTATATCTTTTATTCTGGCTTAGCGGTCCTGTTTAACGTCATCGCCTTAGCTATCATCCCTGTGGTGAAGCTTGTTAGTGACCCCTTGACCAACACAATTGTTGGGGCAACCCTAATTGGGGTTGGGATTGGGCTTTGCTTTAACAATGGTTTCACGACTGGTGGGGTCGATATCATCGTGACCTATTGCCAACGGAAGTTTCATAAGAACGTCGGCTTCTTTGCTAACGTGGTGAACGGCTTGATTTTGGTTGCAACGGTGATCGCCTTTGGGCCAAGCCGGATTGTTTACAGTTTGATTGGGATGTTACTCACCAACTGGATTATGGATTGGGTCTTCGTTTCTCAAACCGACGTCAGTGTAACGATTTTTACCAAGCAATCTGATAAGTTAATTCCAGCACTGAAAACTTTTACCCATGGGGCAACTGTCCTTCACGGAATTGGGGCTTACACCGGAAATGAAACCGACGTTATCATTGTGGTTACGCCGCGGAGTCAATTAGTTGATTTGCGAAAGATGGTTAAAACGATTGATCCAAATGTCTTTTTGAGTATGCAACGAACGAACGTCGAATTAGGGGTTTATCGGCGCCATTCATTGTGATGAGGTCGGAAGAAAGCTTTTTCGACTGTATTTTCTGAGTAACTTTGAATGGGAGTAATAAAAATGAAAAAAACAAGAACAATTTTAATGCTTGGGGCTTGTACTTTACTTTTAGCTGCTTGTGGTTCAAATCAAGCGAGCTCAAAGTCAACGACATCAAGTAGTAGCCAAACTAGTCAACCGAGTTATTTAACGAGTAAGAGTCAAAAACTAAAGACCGGTGAAAAGACACCACAAGAAAGTGTGGCAATTATTACCACCTATGCCGCCAAAAAGTATGGTGGCGATTGGCTAACGAACCTCAAACAAGCAAAGCGAGGGCGGCTAACCGTTAACCTCCAAGATCCAGAAAACTATGCCATCAAGGATCCTGGTCAAGGGGTGGTTTACCAAGTTAACGGTAAGAAAGCCGGAACAATCTATGTTCTTGGGAAGGACAGCGACTTCTACTTGTACACGAAAACTACCAAGTCCAATGGCGGTAAACAACTTGGTCACGCCAGTATCGATCAAATGATCACCTATATAAACCAAAAGGGTGGTGCCAAATTAGCCAAGCAATTGGCAACGAAGGCCACCATTAATGACCAACGGAGTGGTAGCGAAAGCTCTACGAGTTCAAGTACAAAGTCAACTGTAACGACTGGAAAATATGGTAATTTAGGAACTTTCACCATCCCGGCTGACCTCCGGGGAACGTGGTATACTAGTGTTGACGGAAAAATTACTAAGTACGTCATTACGGATCACCAGATTTCCTGGTCCAATGATGACGAAAATGAATCCATGACACTCTATAAACAGGATGAAACATGGCTTGGTGATCACAATACCAACCCTGGCCAGTCATTAGTCGATGCAACGAAGAATTGGAGTTCAGGAAAATTAGTTAATATCCGTGGGGACCAAGCTGTTCATACTTATGGCTGGCTCCAAAATGCTGGAGCTGGTGAAAACTACGCGGTTAAGACCGAAACAGTTGATGGTCACCAACAAAAGGTCTTAGTTATTAGCGGTGGGGCCGAAGCCTGGGTTGACGGGATAGGTTATCAATCACCAACTACCGCTCAAAATAATGAAGATACTGAATTTGATGATCTTGAATATCGGTAAAATGAGATATGATTAACTCAGTTAATTGTTAAGATATCACGATATAAAGTAATCTGAGTTAGAAGTGGTTAGTGAACGAAGTGAATTTTGGACTCTTTAGAGGCTCAAAATCATCTTTCTCACGTTCCTTGGTAATGGGTGCGTCGCCTTCATTTAACACAAAAAAGCTGGAGCAAAAACTGCTCCAGCTTTTTTAATTCGTTTAGTGTTCTGGGTTTGCGTGGGTGGTAATGAAGGTCCAACCATTACTTGCAACTAAAGCAACGACTGCCCCAAGAATAGCACAGAGTTCAAAGTTAGCTTGCAAGGTTTCCAATTGACTACCAATGTATCCGAGGACCATGCCAAGGATCGCACCCCAGAAGATTACGATGAGATTCTTAAAAATCGTCTTCATAAGTTTCACTCCTTTAGTGGCTAGCTCAATTCTAACACAGTTTTCCTAAGACGGTGTGAACGGTTTGCAGAAAAAATATTATTTTGGTGATCATCAGCGAAAAGGTTGTTATAATTTTAACCAGTATTAACTATTTGAAAGGAGGCAATTGCCAAATGGTACCAGTCAATGTAATTAGTACTTATAGTTTACTTAAAAGTACGATTCGTCCGGAAAAACTAGTTGAATTTGCTAAAGCCCAGGGATATTCCGCAGTTGCCTTAACCGATGAAAATGTTTTGTACGGGGCAGTTAGGTTTTATTATGCCGCTCAAGCCGCAAATTTAATCCCGGTTTTAGGGCTAAAAATTAGTCTTGAAAACTTTCATGCGATTGTCTATGCCAAAGGAAGCCAAGGTTATCAGGCTTTAAGTCGTCTGTCATCAACGATAATGACCCAAGCCCAACCGCTAACGATGGCAGTTTTTTTAAAACTAACGGCTAACTTGCCAATTGCGGTTGAGCCAGCAACGATTTTATTAGCCTACCAAGACCAAAGTCTGCAAGCTATCCTTAAATCGTTAACTAAGGAACATCCAAGTGACCTTTACGCTGGGATTACCTTGGAACTTGATCCGGTTCAGCAGACGGCAATTCAGAATTGGGCACAAAAATACCGTCTTCCCTTACTTGCAATGGACCCCGTTGAGTATCTCCAGGCCGATGACTATTTTTCCACCCAAGTCCTCCGGGCAATTGGGACGGGGCATGAAATTAAAGCTCCGCATTTAGTCGCTGATCATAAGGGACCACATTTCTTACGTTCAAATAATGAGATGGTCCAGGCTTACCGGGCGGCAGGGCTTGAAGAAGCCGTGACGAATACTGATCGGTTAGCCGAAGAATGTCAATTAATGATCAAGTTTCAATCGCCAGTCTTACCAGCTTTTCCGGTCCCAAATGAAGAAACTAGTCAATCTTATTTGCAAAAACTTTGTCAAGCGGGTTTGCGGGTCCGAGGCTTAACTTCGCAACCGTACCAAGACCGTTTAACCCACGAATTAAAACAGATCCACAACCTCGGTTTTGATGATTATTTTTTGATTGTGTGGGATGTCATGCACTTTGTCCACCAGCAAAAAATTACTACTGGACCCGGGCGGGGTTCGGCTGCTGGATCCTTGGTTGCATATGCTTTACAAATTACGGATGTCGACCCACTGAAATACCATTTGCTGTTTGAACGGTTCTTAAATCCCGAACGGGCCCAAATGCCGGACATTGATTTGGATATTCCGGATAATCACCGGCAAGAAGTCTTAGCATACGTTCACCAACGCTATGGTCACCAGCGGGTCGCCCAAATTATTACTTTCGGGACCTTAGCTGCCAAGCAGGCCTTAAAAGATGTTGCCCGCATATTTAAACTGCCAACTTATTTGAGTGACCAATTAAACGGGATTTTGGGTCAAATTCAAAGCAAAGACCGCTTGACAATCGCCGGAGCAGTAAAAAGTTCGCAGGCCTTGGTTAATTTAATGAATGACCAACCCCTGGTTAGTTTGATTGTCAAAACCGCTCAAAAACTAGAAGGCTTACCTCGCCATGACTCAATTCACGCTGCCGGGATTGTTTTAGCAAACGAACCCTTAATGGATTTAGTTCCGCTTCAAGGTGGTTTTGGGGATGATGAGTTAATGGTTACCCAGTATGCCAAAGAAACCGTTGAAGCCGTTGGGTTGTTAAAAATGGACTTCTTAGGACTGCGAAACTTAACGATCATGGATTCGGCTTTGCAATTAATTCACCAGCGGCAACCTAAGTTTGACCTTACCAAGGTTCCTTTGGATGATCCGGCAACTTTACGCTTATTTAGCCAGGGAAATACCGACGGGATTTTCCAATTTGAGTCCCGTGGGATTCGCCGAGTCTTAATTAACCTTGGGATAGATAATTTTGAAGATTTAGTTGCGGTGAATGCCCTGTATCGCCCGGGCCCGATGGATAATATTGATCATTTTATTGCCCGAAAATACGGAACCGAAGATTACCAGTTGCCCGATCCGAGTCTCCAAGCTATTCTCGGAACAACTTATGGGGTTTTGGTTTATCAAGAACAGGTCATGCAAGTTGCTTCCATAATGGCTGGCTTTACTCTGGGTCAAGCCGACTTACTCCGGCGCGCGATGAGCCATAAAAATCAAGCAACGATGGACCAAATGAAGGCCCGTTTCCTCGCCGGAGCGGAAAAGAAAGGATATGCCAAGAATTTAGCAAGCCAGGTTTACGACTATATTGAACGCTTTGCCCAATACGGGTTTAATCGGTCGCATGCGGTTGCTTATTCCAAAATGGCTTTTGAAATGGCGTATTTGAAAGTTCATTTTCCAACTGAGTTTTTCGTGGCCCTTTTGGAAATCGAACCTAACTTAAATAAGAAACGGGACCATTTTGCGGATGCTAAGCGCAGTGGGGTTACGGTGGTTGGACCGCGGATTAACCTTTCTCAGGCTGGCTTTAGCCTTCAAGATGGAAAAGTGATTGTTGGTTTTGAATCAATTAAGGGGTTGCGTTCGGATATGATCGCAGCAATCTTAAAGGCCCGACAGTCAGGCCCCTTTAAGGATATTTACGACTTTTTAGCCCGCTTACCAGAACGGTGGGCTACTGAGAAATATTTGACGCCTTTAATTTACGTTGGGGCTTTTGATGGCCTTGGTTATAACCGGGCGGAATTGATTGATGGCTTACCAGGTTTGTTGTCTGGCGGTCAGTTCTCCCTTCATGAACCAAGTTTGCAACCAATTATGCATCAATTAGCCGAGTTACCTCTTGGAGAACGATTGACCAAGGAAAATAAATACTTAGGGGTTTACCTTTCGGGTCATCCGGCTAGCCAATATCATAATTTACGCCAACAATTAGGTGGGCAATTAATTCAAGATGTTCAACCGGACCAACTAGCAACTTTAGTGGTCATGTTTAACCGTTCCCGAACCGTGCATACCAAAAAGGATCACCGGCAAATGGCCTTTGTGACCGCGAGTGACGAAAGCGGCAAGATTGCTTTAACAATTTTTCCGCAACAATACGCTAAGTTTTACCAATTATTGGAAAAACCAAATCAAATTGTGGCAGTGACGGGTAAATGTGCCCTTCGCAATGATGAAAAAGAAGTGATTGTTGACCAATTAAAACTCGCAAATACCTTTAATGCGCCAAACCAAGGGGCAACGGCACGGTGGGCTTTACAGCTCCTCCCAGAAGTTGCGATGAGTGGTTTAAAACGAATTCAAGCCGTCATTAAGGATCATCCGGGTAATTATCCGGTTGTGGTCTATGATGTCAAAACCAAGGCTGCCCACCAGTTAATCAATGGCGCGGCGGGGGATGAAGCAACCCACCAAGCCTTCAATGCTGCAATTGGGAGTGCTAACGTAGTTTTTCAAAAGTTACCACTAAAAAAATAATAAAGCGAACCGTAGATGGATGCGCTTACAAACGACTTTTGCTAGAAAAATTAAAGACACCCCATTTAAAACGTGCTATGATATCAGTGTGTGATTGAGGGGGCAACCCCAGAAAATGCTTAACGCAAAGGAGAGAGATCACTTATGAAGAAAACCAAGATTGTCAGCACTTTAGGGCCGGCAAGTACGGATGTTGATACGATTGTTAAGTTGATTAATGCGGGAGCAAATGTTTTCCGCTTCAACTTCTCCCATGGTGACCACCCAGAACACTTGGGCCGGTTGGAAAATGTCCACAAGGCCGAAGAAATCACGGGTAAGAAGGTCGGGATCATGCTCGACACCAAGGGGGCTGAAATTCGGACGACTGTTCAAAAGGACGGTAAGATCGAATACAACATCGGCGACAAGGTTCGGATTTCTATGGACGACAGCCTTGAAGGTGTGCATGACAAGATTGCCGTTACTTACGAAGGACTTTACGACGACGTTAAGGTCGGTGGGCACGTCCTTTTTGATGACGGTTTGATTGACATGTTAGTTGACGAAAAGGATGAAGCTAACAAGGAATTGGTATGTCACGTTTTGAACCACGGGGTACTTGGTTCACGGAAAGGGGTTAACGCTCCTGGTGTATCCATCAACCTTCCAGGGATTACGGAAAAGGACTCCAGTGATATCCGCTTTGGTTTGGACCACGACATCAACTTCATCGCTGCTTCCTTTGTTCGGAAGGCCCAAGACGTCTTGGACATTCGTGAATTGCTTAAGGAAAAGAACAAGGAAGATGTTTTAATCTTCCCTAAGATCGAATCTCAAGAAGGAATTGACAACTTCGAAGAAATCATTGAAGTTTCTGACGGGTTAATGGTTCCTCGTGGGGACATGGGGGTTGAAATCCCAGCTGAAAATGTTCCTTTGGTTCAAAAGAACATGATTCGCCGTTGCAACGAACTTGGCAAGCCAGTTATTACGGCGACCCAAATGTTGGACTCTATGCAAGAAAACCCACGGCCAACGCGGGCCGAAGTTTCTGACGTTGCCAACGCCGTCTTTGACGGAACTGATGCAACGATGCTTTCTGGTGAAAGTGCTAACGGGGACTACCCAGTTGAATCAGTCGCAACCATGGCTCACATCGACCTCAAGGCTGAAAACAACCTTGACAAGTTTGGACGGGAAGTCTTTGACTTTGATAAGTCTGATGTTACCGAAACAATCGGTTCTGCCGTTGCTAACGCTGCTCGGGACCTTAACATCAAGACGATCGTTGCCTCAACGAAGTCTGGTTACACGGCCCGGATGATTTCCAAGTACCGGCCATCTGCTGATGTGCTCGCTTTGACTTACGACGAACGGGTACAACGGAGCTTAAACATTAACTGGGGGGTTCAACCATTTGTTGTTGACCGGCCAGAAAGCACTGATGAAATGTTCAAGCTTGCCGGTGAAAAGGCAAAGGAACTTGGCTTTGCTGAAGTTGGTGATATGATCATCGTTGTTGCTGGTTTACCTGGTGGTCACGCTGGTACGACCAACTTGATGCGGGTTATGCAAGTTAAGTAAATAGGTAGGGAGGAAACCTTTCTTTCTCTGCTGAACTTTATTTAAAATATTTAAACAAGACTGGGAAGCGTCTGTTCTTCTCAGTCTTTTTACATAAGCGACTTTATCTTTCTAATAAAATTATGTAAAATGGAAAAGTTGAGAAAACGGTCCGAAATAAAAACGAAGGGAAAATGTTATGAATCAAGCACTAGGAAAGGTTGTTACTGCGGTAATGATCGATGAAAATGAGGATTATTACTTTGTTCAACCAGAACGCAATGGGCAAACTTACCGTTTGAAAAAGACGGAAGCACCCCAGGTTTTGCATATTGGGGGGTCTGTGCGGGGCTTTGTATACGAAAATGCTGACCATCAGCTTCAGATGACGTGTGAACATATCCCAAATATTCAAGTTGACCGTTATGATTTCGGAACGGTCGTGAATGTTCGCCGTGATTTAGGGGTCTTTGTTAATATTGGTTTACCAAATAAAGACATTGTTGTCTCCCTTGATGATCTGCCGACCTTGAAACACCTTTGGCCCCAACCAGGGGACCGCTTATTAATGGCCCTTCAAGTTGATGATCATGATCGGATTTGGGGGAAGCTTGCCGATGATGAGATTTTCCGCACTCTGGCTGCTAAACCGAATCGCTCTTTGGTTAATAAAAATGCGAAGGCGACGGTTTATCGTTTGAAGATGGCAGGAACACTGGTCTTAACCGAAGACTACTATCTTGGATTCATCCATCCAAGCGAACGGGATCAAGAACCACGTTTAGGTCAAGTGGTAAATGCTCGGGTAATTGGCCTTTCTTCGCACGGGGGATTAAACCTCTCGTTGAAGCCACGGGCCTACCAAGCAATCAACGATGATGCCGAACAAATTTTAGCCTTGTTAACCCATAGCCAAACTCATCAGTTAGCCTTAACGGACAAGTCATCACCAGCTGAAATTAAGGCGGTCTTAGGAATCAGTAAGGGGCAATTTAAACGGGCAGTTGGCCACTTACTAAAAGCACGTTTGGTTAACCAGGTAAACGGTAAATTAATTTTGTTAAAGGAACCAAATCATGATTAGTGAGCAGCTGGCTATCCCGGTGAAAGCCTATTTAGAGCAATTAAAGCAACGCCGATCACCAAGCACGGTTGCTAATTACGGCTTAGATTTACAGCGGATGATGAAAACTTTTGCTACCCATGATATTCAAACTTGGGACCAAGTGGATCATTACTTATTGACGCAAGTCCTTAACGAATTAGCTGAAACAGCAAGTGTTGCCACGATCCGTCGCTACTGTTCGAGTTTACGGCAATTCTATCGTTATCTGCTGGAGCAACGCTTAGTTAACCAGGATCCAACCCACGATCTCGCCCTACCGAGACGGGTGATGACGGAAGCAGCAACTTTAAGTGTTGAAGAAACCCTGACTTTGATTGAAACAATCACGGGAACGACAACTTTAGCCATCCGGAACCGGACAATTTTAGAAGTGATGTATGCGACTGGGTTGAAGGTCAGTGAATTATTGGCTTTGACGGAGGAAGATTTACACTTTAACTTGGACTTTCTAACGGTTCATGATCGGTTGGGAAAAGAACGGTTAGTTCCGATTAGCCATCGTGCCCAAAAATGGGTGGAAAAATATTTACAGGTGGCCCGGCCCCAGTTAGTCAATTCAAACGTTGAGGCAAACGCGCTGTTCTTGAATGCTCGTGGAGGGCAACTTTCCCGGCAAACAATTTGGCAGTTATTGAAAAACAGTGCGGCAAATGCGGAGATTAAAGTAACGGTGACCCCTGAAATCTTGCGGGCGAGCCTAAAAGATCACTTATTAGCTAACCAAGCGGACTATTTAGCAGTGGTTCAAATCTTAGGAACTCGGATCCAGAATATGCCGCTTTTACCACTTAAACGGGTCCAGAAGATTTATCGGGCTTGTTTACCAGCCGCCTTTGAGGAGGGGTAAAATGTTAGTTCCGTATCGCAAAGATTATCAAAAAATCGTGATGGGATTACTTTCTTTTAGTGCGGATTTACCGAATTATGATTACCTTCAAGCAGAGATCGATTGGTCGAACCTAACCCATTATCCGATTTACCTCTGGAAAGCGCCTTACTCCGAGCAATTTATTGGGGTCGCGGTCCTTGAAGTTGGGGATGAATATGTTCTGGTTCGGCGGCTTTCTTTCCCACCAAGTGAGCGTTCAGGAAAAAATGTCTATGATTTTTTGACGGCAATTGAGCAAAAATATCCCAACAAACGGATTATGGGGACCTTGGATATCCAACCTCTAATTACAAATTGGGCCCGCAGCAGTCGGTATCGGGTCACAAAGGAGCAAGTAAATGGCGAATGAGATCATGATGGGCCCAGAAAAGCCTTTTATCCATCTTGGCGACTTTGATGGTCCCTTGGATTTACTACTGCACTTGATTCGACAAGATAAAGTCGATATTTACGATATTCCAATTGAAAAGATTACTCGTCAATACGTGAAAATCTTACACGAGAATCAGCGCCACCAATTAGAAATTGCGGGGGAATACTTTGTGATGGCTTCAACGCTGATGCGGATTAAGAGCCAACTCTTGTTACCAGTGCCACCGGTAGACGAAGCGGAACCTCAAGAGGAGGTTGATCCGCGAGAAGAATTGGTTGATCAATTATTAGAATATCAACGTTATCAAGCCGCAGCTAAGCATTTAGAAGCTAAAGCGGAAGCCCGTCAACGGGAATATACCCGTGAAGCGATGCAAGTTCCGCCGGAATTAGTGGTTAAACGAGTCCAACCCGGGGTTAGTATTGATGAATTAAAGGCGGCCTTCGAAGAATTACTCCAACGCCGTCAAGTTCCAGAACTACCGGTTGAAGAAACGGCACCGGAAAAAATCACGGTGGCAGAGCGAATTGCTTATATTCGCCAGGTCGTTGATCATCCAGTGCGGTTTGTGGACTTGTTTGCCGATCAACTTACTCGGGATAATTTAGTGACAACCTTTATGGCCCTTTTGGAACTTTGCCGCCATCAAGTTGTTCGGGTTAACCAACCTGAGGCGTTTGGTCCCTTAATTGTGACGAAAGGAAGCATGTTTGATGAACAACCAAGCGAAAATTGAGGCTCTCTTGTTTATTGCGGGGGATGAAGGAATCACCCTCGGTGACCTTGCCAACCTTACCGGGCTGTTAAAGCCGGCCGTTCAAGGGTTGTTGGGGGAGATCACCGAAAAATATGCTCAAGATGAGACTTGTGCTCTTAAGCTCCTGGTGAGTGCCGATACTTACCGACTTGCGACGAAGGGGGAACTGGCACCGGTTGTAAAAGATTATTTTGAAACCCCACTAACGGTGCCGTTGACACCAGCCTTACTTGAAGTTTTGGCCATTATTGCTTACCGGCAACCAATTACTCGGATTGAAATTGATGATCTCCGCGGAGTCCAGAGTTCAGGCTCAATTCAAAAGTTAGTTGTGCGAGGCTTAGTCGAAACTAAGGGGCGTTTAAATGTTCCCGGGCGGCCTTTCCGCTATGCGACTACGACCGCTTTCTTGGATTATTTTGGCTTAGCTGATTTATCCGAGTTGCCTCCATTGAGCGAACCGGCGGAAGAAATTATGGACAGCGAACAATTTGCCCAGGCCTTAGCCCAACGGCGACAAAAGTTAGAGAAAGCAGAGGATTAGCGAATGGAACGTTTACAAAAGGTTATCGCTCATGCGGGGGTTGCTTCCCGCCGAGCAGCGGAAAAATTAATTCAAGCTGGTCGGGTTGAAGTTAATGATCAAATCGTGACCGAACTGGGAGTTCAAGTTAAACAAAACGATCAAATCAAGGTTGATGGGGTGCCCTTAAAAAAAGAACCCTTGGTGTACTTCTTATTAAACAAGCCCCGAGGAGTGATCTCTTCAGCTCACGATGAAAAAGGCCGGAAAACGGTCGTTGATATTTTTAAGGATGCGGGGATTGAAGAACGAATTTACCCAATTGGCCGGCTCGATTATGATACGACTGGACTCTTGTTGTTGACTAATGATGGGGACCTAACTAACCAATTGATGCACCCCAAGTTTGAGGTTGATAAGGTCTATGTTGCCAAAGTCAAGGGTCGGGTAAGTAACGAAGCCCTAAAGGCCTTGCGGACCGGGGTGAAGATTGATGGACGAATGACAGCCCAAGCAAAAGCCAAGGTGGTCTCAGTGAGTGACGACCGCAAACACAGTATTGTTCGCTTAACCATTCATGAAGGTCATTACCACCAAGTTAAAAAGATGCTGCAGGCGGTTGGAAATCCGGTGGTTAAACTTCACCGGGAAGAATATGCCGGGCTAACTTTAGCGGGCCTTCCTTCAGCCGGTCAATGGCGAAAACTACGGCCGAATGAAGTTAAAGCCTTGAAGCAACTTTAAATTTTGCTTGTAAAAAGATGAGAAGAATGTTAAAGTAATGACAATAATTTCAGGGTGACGATCAGTAGGGCTCCATCTCAAGGGTTAGCGAACTAGCGGTTGGTGAAAGCTAGGCAGGATGAAAGCCACGAATTACCCGTCGAAGATCCTGAACGGATTGGCTAGTACCGTTATCAACTAGCAAGAGTGGGGGAAGATCCCCTAGCTAGGTGGTACCACGGTGAAATGTCGTCCCAGCAAGTTTTATGCTTGCTGGGATTTTTTAATTGTTTGGAGGAATTTTAATGGAAAAAAAGGTGCAATTTAACGAGGCGGTTAGCATTCTGACTCTAATGCTAATTGTGCTTGGGATTAGTGTAATTGGTTTTGATTTAATGCCGAATATTCCGGTGTTGGCTGTCATCGGGGGGCTAATGGGTTGGTTACGGTTCCGGGGATTTACCTGGGATGAGTTAATGGAAGGGATTAAGCAAGGGATTTCGACAGCGATTATTCCGATCTTTATTTTTATGTTAATTGGAACGCTGATTGCCGTTTGGATTCAAGCTGGGGTCATCCCGTCTTTGATGGTTTTAGGCTTTCATCTCATTAATGCCGCCTTTTTTGTTCCCTCCGTCTTTGTGGTTTGTTCCTTAGTGGGAGCCGCAATTGGAAGTGGTTTTACGACCATCTCAACGGTCGGCATTGCCCTTTTCGGGATGGGAACGACGCTGGGAATTAATCCGGCTTTAACGGCTGGGGCGATTATTTCCGGGGCAGTTTTCGGGGATAAGATGTCACCGCTCTCGGATTCAACAAATCTGGCCTCAGCGGTGGCAGGGAGTGACTTGTTTGCCCACATTAAAAATATGATGTGGACGACAATCCCCGCTTTCGTGGCCTCGCTGATTGTATTTGCCTTACTTGGTTACTCAAATCACGGGGCAAGTTTGACTAAGATGGCGCCCACTCTGCACACTTTGACGACTCATTTTTCGGTATCGTGGTGGTCAGCAGTGCCAGTTGGGTTGATGTTGATTTGTGCTTGGAAAAAATTACCGGCCATCCCAACTCTCTTTATTAATATCCTGGTTGCCATTGTGATGATTTTTGCTTTCAATCCCCACTTTACTTTAGCAAAATTAGCCAACCTTGCTCAAAGTGGTTATGTTGCGAAAACCGGCAACCAAACAGTGGATGCCCTTTTAACCCGGGGTGGAATCACCAGTATGATGGGAACGGTCGCTCTGATTATTATGACTCTCGCCCTTGGGGGAATCTTGATGCACACTGGAATTATTGAAAATGCGATGGCGCCAATTGCTACCCGTCTCCAAAAACCAGGACGCCTAGTCACGGCCACCATTTTTGCTGGAATTGGGATTAACCTCTTCGTTGGGGAACAATACCTTTCTGTTATCCTACCTGGGAATGCCTTCAAGAGTGCTTTCTTCCGGATTAAACTCGATCCTTTAGCCTTGAGTCGGGTCCTTGAAGATGGGGGAAGTGTGATTAACTACTTGATTCCGTGGGGAGTTGCCGGTTCTTTTGCAGCCGGCGCTTTGGGAGTTCCGGTAACCCACTTCTTACCGTTTGCCCTCTTTAGTTTGCTTTCACCGGTCTTCTCAATTCTAAGTGGTTTGACAGGGATCGGTTTGAAACGCACTTCGGAAACTAAGTAAGTCTGAGGTTGTTAACCAATTTACTTGTAAATGATAAGTTGTCATGGTATCCTTAGCTTGTACGAAAAGTACGTCAATAAAATATTTTTGGTTTGTCTTCAAGGCAGGGTGCAATTCCCGACCGGCGGTATAGCCCGCAACCCGCATTGGCGGTGGAACCTGGCGCAATTCCAGGTGCCGACAGTATAGTCTGGTAGATAGAAGATTACCATGGTCTACATGATTAAGATTTAGTAGCTGGGGACAAACTTTGCTTTGTCTCTAGCTTTTTTGATTGTAGCCTGGTTAATACCTACACAAGAAGGCAACCTCACAGGAGGTTTTGTCTCATGTCACTTTCTCATTCACGGATGCAGCGGTATACGTTAACCGCTTGTTTTGGGGCCTTAGCGTTCTTGTTAATGCTCTTCGAATTCCCAGTTATTCCGATAGTTTCATATCTGAAGTTCGACTTTTCAGATTTGCCGGTTTTACTAGGGACGATTATGTACGGTCCAGTTACTGGGATTATGATCACGATCATTAAGTTGCTTTTGCACGGGGCGATCCGGGGCTTTTCACCGGTCGAATTTCTCGGCTTGTTTGCAAGTTTCTGTTCTTCTTTATCCCTCTTATTGCCACTTGCTTGGTTCTTTCGAAAGAATAGTAAGTTAAGTTTTAAACGGGCAATGCTCTGGAGCGGGATTACGGGGACTTTGGTTTTAGCTGTTGTGATGACGGTTTTTAACCTTTATGTCCTTACCCCAATGTACATGAAGATGTTTGGCTGGCAACCGACCCTACCAATCCCTCAATTAATGGCTTTTGGGGTCTTTCCATTTAACCTTATTAAGGGAGTTATTCTGAGTGTTGTTTTTGCCATTATTGTTAGTCGGATGAAACACTTTTTGCATTTTGAGGATTGAGAAAAATTAGTTTAGTTATCTAAGTAGAGTCACCGATCGAGGTTAGTAGTATTTAGCTACCCTCCGGTTGGTGGCTTTTTTGTTTTTAAATTGTATTAAAATAACTACTCAAGTTAGGATAACCAAGTTATGATAGAAATTAAATAATTTGATCAAAAAGGTGGTGAGACGAGTGGCAGATTATTTATTGGCCTTATTTAGTGCCGAGCCGCGGCGGATTCGGGTAATTGAAGGGACCTTACAAGGCAAGCGGACGATTACAAATTTATTTTGGGCCCAAAATTATGGAATTCTGTCTTATCTAGGAGCTGACCGCCATTTATCACGCCAAGGTTATGATCAGTGGTTAATGGTCCAAGCGCAGACGGGTAACTTAATCCTTAATGAGCAAACGGCTCAGTTGACTGAACGGGGATTAGAAGCGCAAGCGGCGTGGCAAGCGAAGCATTACCAACCAAAGTTCGGTCAGTGGACATGGATCGCAAATTGGCAACGTTTGGCGGACCGGTTTTTGTTGGCGGTGCAGTTAGTCTCTGAATTTGCTTATCATAATCGGCGTTATTCCCCCCTCGATCTTCCTTGGCATGAAAAACAAGCGGTGCGCAACTGGTTTTTACATCATGATTACCAAATTGTTAGTCAAGTTCAAACGGAATTAAAGACGGTCTTAACCCAATTAGCGGCGGTTGATGAGCGGTTAAGCAATTTGTTTGCTTACCGTTTGATTGGTCATGAGGTGATTGGCTGGTCAGCAACTGAAGCTTGTCGCCAGTTGGGGGTGCAAGCTAGTGACCTCTTTTGGATGGAGCGGGATGCATGGCTATTTTTCGCCCATTATTTAACTCAAACTTCCAGTGTTTTGACGAACTTAGCCTGGCCCCTTTTGGCAACGACGCCTTTAAGCAGCAGTTCTCAACAAACTTTAACTGCTTTTTTAGGGGGCCATTCAATTGAGGAGATTAGCCACGCTCGGCGATTAAAAGTTGGAACTATCCGCGAGCACATTTTGCAAGCAGTGATACTTTTGCCTGGTCAGCTACCGCTAGCTCAGCTCTTGCCACCAAAGGTTGAGGCAGAATTACGTCAACGATATCAAGGGCCGGTGGTGGGATGGCAATTTACGCCCCATAGCACAGATCCTGGCCAGGAGTTCTTTTATTTTCGGTTATTTCAGGTAAAGGTGATGCAAAATGGATAAGGCAAAATTAATCCAGCTATTAAAAGCGCGTTTTGGTTTTGATAAGTTTCGTGCTGGGCAAATTGAAACTTTACAAGCGGTTTTAGCTGGGCAAGATACGCTGGCAATTTTACCAACTGGTGGGGGAAAAAGCCTCCTATATCAGTTTCCCGCATACCTGTTACCGGGAACCATTTTAATCATTTCACCTTTGATCTCTTTGATGCAGGATCAAGCGGACCGTATCACGCGGCAAGGCGATTTTCGGGCAGTCGTTTTAAACTCCGCCGTTAATAATCAAGATCAAGCGGCAATTTTGGCAACCTTGAGTCGGTACCGGTTTATCTTTACTTCGCCTGAAACGTTAGGGCGGGGGCCGGTCTTAGGAGCCTTACGCCAGTTATCGATCAGCCTCTTTGTGATTGACGAAGCTCACTGTGTTTCAGAATGGGGGCCAAATTTTCGGCCTGAGTATCTTCTTTTAAAAGAGGCGATCCAAGCCTTACAACCACGGTCAGCCTTATTGTTAACTGCGACGGCGACGAACCGGGTTACTAATGATATTTTAAAAAAGGTGGGCCTTGAAGAAGGCCAAGTTACGATCATTCGGCAGTCAGTTAATCGGGCGAACCTTTTTCTTGCGGTTCAAGAATTGGAAAACCCGATGGCTAAACAAACTTATCTGCAAGCAAAACTTCCCAAACTCGGGGGCCCGGGGGTGATATACTTTTCGAGCCGAAAGCAAGCGGATGCAATGGCCGAATGGTTGCGAGCGGTCACCGATCTAAGGGTGGCAGCTTATCATGCCGGGTTAGAAGCCGTGGAACGCTTCCGGATTCAAAACCAATTTATGCAAAATGAACTTGATGTAATTTGTGCCACGAGCGCTTTTGGGATGGGAATTGATAAAAATGATCTCCGATACGTAATCCATTACCACATGCCGGCGAGTTTAGCGGCCTATGCCCAAGAAATTGGTCGGGCCGGGAGAGATGGCCAACCAGCATTGGCGCTTTTATTGTACGCACCGGGGGATGAAACCATTCCAGAACTCTTGACCCAGGTTGAATTACCATCCCAAATCCAAATGCAGGAGGTTTTGACTGGGAAAAAATCCCCTGCGATTCTCGGGGAAAAAGGACCGGTCATCAATTTTTATCTTCACCATGGTTATCAACCAAGTGAACTCCCAGCCTTATTTAATCACCAAGCTGACCGAGCTCGGAAACGGATTAGTCAAATGTTGACCTATGTTAAAACTCAAACCTGTCGGCGAAAATTATTGTTAGCGGCGTTTGATGAAGGGGAACATGATCAGACACCATGTTGTGATTTTCACCAGCCGGATTGGCAACCAAGTGACTTTGGCCTTGGAAAAAGAAAACAGTCTGTAGAAAAGCCAGCGCAACTCAATTGGCAGGAGCAATTAAATCGATTATTCAATTCTCATAACTAGAAACCGGCGGGTAATTTTGCTAGAATAAGTCTATTAGACCCGCAAGGAGGGAAGAAAATGAAGCGTCGGGAAGACGAACGAAATGTGGATGAAAACCTCTGGGATAAAACTTTTGAGGATAACCAAGATTTAGGTAAAGATGGTCACTTGTCACGAATGGAACACCGAAAGCAAAGCTCGGCTAACGCCAGATTTACGACCATCCTAGTGGTCTTGATTATCATTCTGGCAGCTACGCCAATTTTCTATTGGTTAAATCACGAGAAGTCTTTTAATCATCCGGTTCAACATACGGAGCGGGTGGCAAAGGCCAGTTCAAATTCTAAAAAAAAAGTCCATTCTGCAACCCGCAAAAGCAAGCAGGCGACTCAGTCAACCAAATCTAGCCAAGCTAAGTCTGCCAGTAGCCAAAAAAGTTCAGCTTTAAGTGCCAGTTCTAGTAGCATGAAGGAATCAAGTTCTAGTAGTCAAAAGAATAGTTCAAGTGCGGCTAGTTACGTTAAAGTTCAAGCTGGTCAAGGAATTTACCGGGTGGCGGTTAATAATGGCTTGACGGTTGATGAGTTAGCTCGATTAAATGGCATTTCACCGTCGACCAAGCTTTATCCAGGCCAACAATTACGGGTTAGATAGGATAGATATAAGAGGAGTGTTATCTTTGAAAGGGTTACAAGTTGCCATTGACGGTCCGGCCTCAGCTGGGAAGAGTACCGTGGCAAAGTTAGTTGCCAAGCGATTTGGTTATGTTTACTGTGATACGGGAGCAATGTATCGTTCTGTTACCTTAGCGGCTTTACAAAAGGGGATTGATGTTAATAATCAAGCGGCAGTAACTAAGCTAGCGCAATCAATCCAAATTGCTTTCCAACCAGGTGAACCAGAACAACGAGTTTTTATTGATGATCAAGAAGTCACGGAAGCGATTCGGTCAAATGAAGTCAACGCCAACGTTTCAGTTGTCGCGGCTGTGCCGGCGGTGCGAGAAGAAATGGTTGCACAACAACGGCAAATCGCTGAAGCTGGCGGAATTGTCATGGACGGTCGTGATATTGGGACGACGGTCTTACCAAATGCCGAAGTTAAGATTTTCTTGGTGGCTTCTGCTTATGAACGAGCTCGTCGCCGCTTCGAAGAAAATCAGCAAAAAGGAATTGAAACAACGACCCTAGCTGAATTACAAGCGGCAATTGAACGGCGGGATAAATTAGATTCTGAACGGGAAGTTTCACCGCTGACGCAGGCTGACGATGCAATCCGACTGGATTCAACTCACTTATCAATTGAAGAAGTAGTTGATGAAATCAGTTCGATTATCAAAAAAGTTGAAGGAAATTAGTTTTATCCCTAGTCAAAATCGTTTTTATCCTGTACAATGGAGGCTAGAGTTGATTGTTGCAAGGAGGATATTTTTAGATGGCTGAAATCGAAAACAATAACGCGATGTTAGAAGCGCTTGACAGCATCAAGCAAGTAAATGTAGGTGATGTTGTTAAGGGTAAGGTACTGCAAATCGATGACGATCGCCAAGCAATCGTTG
>DHKFI23501__coassemble_681_pt1 | contig 22843 bp, 21 predicted proteins | sample DHKFI23501__metabat2_high_PE_018 | metagenome-assembled genome bin DHKFI23501 | reverse complement strand
AAAAAGTACTTAGTCCGTTTTTTTTGTCAATACGTGCGGTTATTCACCGCTTACACTATTTAATGACTTTCGCTAACTTACTTCGTCATCGGAAGAAAAAATTTAAAAAATTGAGGATGTCGCTAATTTTGCGGCATTTTTTACGTATATATATATTAGGGGGTGAAAAAATGGAACAAGTACTTGCTCAATTTCGTGAGCTTTGGGAAATGCATCGAAAGGAAGTGATCATTGGTGTCGCAATTTTAGTTTTTGGTGGCTATTATTGGTACCAACATCAAGGAATGAATGCAACTTTAGGTACTAATAACGCCGTTAACCAGACTAGCCAGGTAAAACCGACGGCTAATTCAGCAACGGCGACTGGGAAAGTAACGGTTGATGTAAAAGGAGCGGTTAATAAACCAGGAGTTTATACTTTGCCCAAGACGTCACGGGTGCAGGAAGCGATTACGGCGGCAGGCGGACAAACCAACCAAGCAGATATGCGCCAGGTGAATTTGGCTAAGGAATTAATGGATCAACAAATGGTGTATATTCCGGTCCAAGGAGAGCAGTTGCCAGGAGGAACGGATACTTCTTCAGCCGGTTTGAGTGATTCAACCGCTAGTTCGGTAAATCAGTCGAAGATTAATTTAAACCAAGCGACAAAAGAAGATTTACTAAAAATTAGTGGAATCGGTGATAAAAAAGCCGATAAGATCATCGAATATCGGCAAAGTCATGGGCAATTTAAAACGGTTGACGAACTTAAAAATGTCGATGGCTTTGGTGAAAAAACCGTCGCAAAATTAAAAGAGCAACTTGCAGTTTAATCTGGTGTCCCCTTCAAACTTTGCTATACTAGAACTACTATTGAAAATTGAATGGGGGAATTATTGTGCAGAAAAGAATTGATTGGGACCAATACTTTATGATTCAAGCGGCTTTGTTGGCTTCACGGTCAACGTGCAAGCGACTCTCTGTTGGGGCCGTCTTGGTTCGTGATAAGCGGATCATCGGTAGCGGTTATAATGGTTCCGTTGCTGGTGACATCCATTGTATTGATGAGGATTGTTGCCTGCAAAATGGGCATTGTGTACGGACGATTCATGCTGAGATGAATGCGATTTTACAATGTGCCCGCTTTGGGACCCCAACGGGTGGGGCCGTGGTTTATGTAACGGATTTCCCTTGTTTACAATGTACCAAGAGTTTACTTCAAGCGGGAATTACCCAAATTAATTACTTACGAAATTATCATAACGATGAATATGCAATGCGCTTAATTACCATGAAAGGGGTCAAACTCCACCAGATTAAACTCGATCCGAATATTTTGGATGAGGTCAACCTTGACCAATATATCCATCCAAAGGATTAGCTTACGGTTCAAACTTGGACCTTCTTTGCGGCGGTAGCCGTTTCACTATTAGCGTCACTTATCCTTGCTCATCAGTGGTGGGCAGTTTTTGCTCTTGGTTACTTTGGGTGGCGATTAATAACCTGGCGATCGCCTAAGGGGAAGAGGTTGGTTGTCATTTGTTGCCTTCTAATGATTGGCCGGTGTTGGCTTCAGCTTTATCACCAAGATAACCAAACCTTGGTAAATGAAAAGAATGGGACTTACCAAGTGATGGTCTTGCCCGATCAATGGCGAGTTAATGGTAATCTTGCCCAGGCAACCGGAAAATACCAAAATCAAAACATTTTGGTGCAGTTAACTTTAACGAGTAAACAGCAAAAGCAAGTCTTAATGACGACTTCCCAACCATTATTGGTAAAAATTCATGGTAAAATGAGCCCTCTTTTACCAGCAACTAATCAAAATCAGTTTGATTACCGCTTTTATGAGCAACAAGTAGGTGTTTATAACCAAGTTAAGGGTGAGGGAAGCTTTCGTCAGTTACCATATCAGAATGTGATGGAACAGCTCCACGGTTTTCGAGCTCGCTTAAGTCATCACTTCGCAAATTTTCCTCAGCCACTGGCTAGTTATTGTCAACGCTTGCTTTTAGGGCAAAGTGATCCAGAATTAGCAACCACAATTGGGGCAGCTCGTGAACTAGGGGTGATCCATCTCTTCTGTTTGTCAGGATTACATGCCTTTGTGTTTGTTGGACTCCTTGAGTTTGTTCTCCGTCAACTTCACTTAACCCAAGAGACAATTAATTTAATTGCCATTTTAGCTTTACCGTTTCTTTGGTTACTTGGGGGTGGAGCAATAAGTTTAACCCGAGCCGTTTTAATGCTCGAACTGCAATTAATTGCGAAGGCTATGGGGAAAAATCAACAGGTCGCTTGGAATTCAAGTTTAATCATTCATTCTTTGATGATGCCTGGGGTACTGTTGTCGTTAGGTGGTCAGTTATCCTATTTACTAGCCTTAGCGATTGGTCGTTGTCGAATTACTCAGCCGGGATTACGAGTAATTGCCATTCAGCTAGTCGGACTTCCAGCTTTACTGGTTTCAGCTTACCAATTTCATTTTTTGACGATTTTTTTGAATTGGCTGTTAATTCCACTTTTTAGCGGTTTTATTTTACCAGCAGTTATTGTGACGGCTGGTTTTGGGCAAGCGATCCCAATTTTAATTTCAACCACGAACCAATTCTTGATAATTTTTCAAAATTGTTTAATTCATTTAGCAACCTTACCAGGGAATGTTTATTTTGGTAAAGTTAGTTCGCTAATTGCAGTTGGTTTGACGGTTTTGACATTAATTTTGATTGAAAAAGAATCACGTTTTAAACGACATTGGCAACTATTAGGTTTAATCTACCTCTTCTGCTTTCTTGGTATCCATTTCCCCCTAAGTGGTGAGGTAACCTTCGTTGATATTGGTCAAGGGGATTGTGCAATTATTCGAACTCCACTCAACCGCAAAGTAATCATGATTGATACTGGCGGGCAATTAACTTTCCGACAGCCAGCCTGGGCAAAGCGAATGAGTACGAATGACCGAGCGACTAGCACTAGTATTAATTACTTGAAAAGTAAAGGTATCCACCGAATTGATTATCTTTGTTTAAGCCATAGTGACGCTGATCACATTGGTTTTACTACGACAGTTGTAAAGGACCTCCAAGTCAAGGTGATTTTAGTACCGGCGGGAATGGAGAAAATGAAAAAATTTACTAAGCGCCTACCAAAGCAAGTTCCTGTGGTTCCGGTAACGGATCACCAGCATTTGGAAGGTTTCCCCTTATTGATTCTGCACCCCTTTAAAACTGGCCAGGGTAAAAATGAGGATTCAATGGTGTTATGGGGAAAATTTGGGGGTAAAAAGTTTATCTTTAGTGGTGACCTGGATCGAACTGGAGAAAAAGCCGTTATTAAAAAATACCCGACGGTTCAAGCAGATATTGTAAAATTAGGCCACCATGGGAGTAAGACGGCCAGTGACCCCAAATATTTAGTTCACCTTCAGCCCCAACTCGCAATCATCTCAGCGGGTCGGCAAAATCGGTATGGTCATCCAAATCAAGAAACAATTCAAACCTTAAAGCAAATTGGTTGTCCGTTTATGTCGACGCAGGATCGGGGAATGATTACCTACCAGTATTGGGGGAATCGGGGAAGGATAATTACAAAGTTAAAAGGAAGTGAATTACAGTGGATGTTGCCACTTTACGCACGCAATTAAAAACGGTTCCGCCTGCGTCAGTTTATTTAGTTCTAGGGACCCAACAAGTTTTAATTGATCAAGCTAGAGAAGCTTTTTTAAAATTAATACCCGCCGAAGAACAAGTAATGAATGTCGGCACTTATGATTTAGAAGAAGCTAATTTAGCTGACGCAATGGATGATGCTGAATCGAGTCCCTTTTTTGGTGAACGACGACTAGTGATTTTAAATAAACCAACTTTTTTAACTGGTGGAAGTAGCCGGGGAAAAATCAAACAAAATCCAGATTTGCTTCAGGATTATTTGAAAGCCCCTCAGCCATCAACGGTCTTAGTTATTTTAGCCCCATACGAAAAGTTAGATGGACGAAAAGGGGTCGTTAAGGCTTTAAAAAAGCAAGCAGTTGAAGTTAGTGCCGCACCATTAACGGAAAAAGAAGCGCGACAATTAATTCAAAGCCAAGCTCGGATGGCGGGTTACCAGTTTGAAAATGGAGCATTGGATGAATTAGTGCGCCGGACGAACGCTGATTACGGTCAAATGGCGGCTTGGTTACCGCAACTAAAATTACTCGATGTTGATACTAAAGTTATTAAGGTAACGAGTGTTAGAGGACTGGTTACTCAATCCCTAGATGAGAATGTTTTTGACCTGGTAACTGCGGTTTTAAAACGCCAACAGGAGCATTCGCTCGATCTGTACCGGCAATTAATTGCCGCTCAACAACAACCACTCCAAATTAATGCGGTTTTAGTTAGTCAATTTCGTTTACTCTTACAAGTTAAAATTTTGGCAGCGCGAGGGCTTAGTCAAGCAACTTTAGCTAAACAACTCCGGGTACATCCTTATCGGGTAAAATTAGCTATGCAAACAGTGCAAAATTTTAGTCTTACGCGGCTTTCTCAAGCCTTTTTGGGCTTAATTCAAATTGAAAAAGCCTTGAAGACCACTAGTCGGTCGCCAGAGCTATTATTCCAATTATTTTTACTTAAGTATCAAGCTAGTTGATAATTTAGTTATGAGCAAGAGGTCGATAGAAATTTCGGGCTCTTGTTTTTATGTACAAAAAAACTGGCGCTGAACAAATTTCAAACGCCAGTTTTTATTTTAATTACTTAGCAAGACGTGCGGCGAGACGTGACTTGTCACGAGCTGCCTTATTAGCCTTGATTAAGCCCTTAGAGTGGGCACGGTCGATAGCGGAGACTGCTTGCTTGTAAAGGTCTTCAACGTTGTCGGCCCCGGCTAACTTAGCCTTGTCGAACTTCTTGATAGCAGTCCGCATAGCACTCATTTGAGAAGCATTCCGTGCAGCTGCCTTTTCGTTAACGCGGACGCGTTCGATTGCTGACTTGATAATTGGCATTTTAATTTCACCTCCGGACCTTTTGGTATCGGTTGACCAGAATTTTCAACATTTGTCATTATACAGAATCATTAGCTCTATTGCAATAGTTGATCCCTAATGAAAAAAGAAAACTTGCAATTAAAGGCAGAATTTAGTATATTACTAGAGGCACAAATGACCAGCCTATTTCTCAGTTTAACGATCCTCACCGACGTTTTACTTAGAATTAGGGGTTTAAAAATTGAAAGGTGGGAAAATAGTCATGGCTATTTCAAAGGAAAAGAAGAACGAAATCATCAAGCAATACGCTACGCACGAAGGAGATACTGGTTCTACTCAAGTTCAAGTTGCGGTTTTAACTGCTGACATCAACGAACTTAACGAACACATCCGGACGCACAAGCATGATTACCACTCACAACGTGGTTTGATGAAGAAGATTGGTCACCGGCGTAACCTTTTGGCTTACCTTCGGCGGACTGATTTACCTGCTTACCGTGAATTGATTAAGAGCCTTGGTCTTCGTCGGTAATTTAGGTTTTTCCTTAAGCTTCACTTGGTTTTCCAAGTGGGGCTTTTCTTTTTTTAGGCAAATAATAAGATTATTGACAAACCTTTGAATTGCAAAGCTTGGGTGTGGTAAGATGTTACTAACTAATATTCTGTATGAAATATCGGTCAGTTTGCCCAACCATTCTTAACTGGCCAAGACAGTTGAATCAATTTAAAGGAGACGTTTTAGCGTGAGTAAAATTAATGTAATTCCCTTTGGGGGCGTGCGCGAAAACGGCAAGAATATGTATGCCGTTGAAATTAATGAACAAATTTTTATTTTAGACTGTGGTTTGAAGTACCCAGAAAATGAATTGATGGGGATTGATGTGGTCATTCCTGACTGGTCATATCTTAAAGAACATGCAGATCGAATCGCTGGAGTTTTCTTGACTCATGGCCATGCCGATGCAATTGGGGCTTTACCATACTTCTTGATGGACTTTAAGGTTCCTGTTTTCGGAAGTAAGTTAACAATCGAATTAGCTAAGCTAGCGGTCAAGCAACACAAGCCAGTTAAGAAGTTTAATGACTTTCACGAAGTTGATCCAGCAACCGAAATTGACTTCCAAGATGTGACGGTTAGTTTTTTTAGTACTACGCACACCTTACCGAATACTTTAGGGATTGTTTTGCATACTGATGAGGGCGCGATCGTTTACACTGGTGATTTTAAGTTTGATCAAACTGCCCGCGATGGTTATCGGACGGATCTGGCTAAGCTTGCTCAAATCGGGCAAGAAGGCGTCTTGTTGTTATTGAGTGATTCAGCAGGAGCTGCATTGACAGATGCTTCAACCCGCGAAAAGGATATCGCAGCCTACATTAAAGATGTCTTTGAAAATCACGATGGCCGAATCGTTGTCGGAAGTGTCGCGTCGAATATTATGCGGGTTCAGCAAATTTTTGATGCTGCAGAAGCAAGCGGTCGAAAAGTTGTCCTTTCTGGAGGGCAAGATCTTGAACAAATTATTAGCACAGCAATGAATTTGGGGAAACTCCATTTTGATGCTGACCTCCTAATTTCAATGGAAGAAACTGCTGATTTAGAATCGAACCAAGTGGTAATCCTAGAAACTGGTAAAATGGGAGCGCCGATTAAGGCTTTGCAAGAGATTGCCAATGGTGACGATCCAGAAGTTAAGTTAGGGGAAGGCGATTTGGTATTTGTTGCCACAACTCCTTCATACGCGATGGAAGCAGTTGTTCAAAAAGTTACTGATATGCTTTACCGGACTGGAGCTGAGGTGAAGTTTATTGCTCAAGATCTAAATCCTTCTGGTCACGGAAACCAAAATGATGAACAATTAATGCTCAATTTCATGCATCCAACGTTCTTCATGCCAATCCAAGGAGAATATCGGCTTCTTGACCAGCACGCAATTTTGGCCGAAGAAGTAGGAATTCCACAGGAAAATATCTTCTTAACGAATAAGGGAGATGTTTTAACTTATCAAGATGGAACATTCCACCTCGGTGACCGGATTGAAGTTGGTAATACCATGATTGATGGGATTGGAGTTGGCGACATTGGCAATATTGTGCTTCGTGATCGGCGGGTTCTCTCGGAAGATGGGATTTTTGTCGTGGTTGCAACAATTGATCGAAAGAAGAAGCAAATTGTTACCCGGCCTCAAATTACTTCTCGTGGATTTGTCTTTGTAAAGACGAACCGCCAATTAATGAAACAAAGTGCGGAATTGGTTGAGCAAATTATCCAAGAAGATCTTGACCAAAAAGAGTTTGATTGGAGTCACTTAAAGCAAAACGTTCGTGACAAATTAAATCGTTTCTTGTTCAATCAAACTAAGCGGCATCCAGTAATCTTGCCGGTCATTATGGAAATTAACCAACATCCAAAGCGGAAAAATAAGTCCAAAAAGCAAACGACGACTCCTAAACCTAAAGAAGGTGGCAAGGTAAAACGCCAAAGTAATCGGCCATCACGTGGACGGGGTAAAAAGCGGAAACGGCAAGAAACAGCAAAACAAGCTAATAAAAAGTAATTGTTAAAATTGGGAAGGTCGGAAACAAGCTTCTTGACGGCTTGAACCGGACAAGGAGAACGAAGGCTGATTCTAAGAACCGTTGTTGGAGCGAATTAGCCAACTTGTTTCGCGTCTGCGAACCCATACAAGGCCAAGTAGGATAGTGCCGACTGGAAGGGAGGAAATGTCCATTTGGTTACTGTTTTGATCGTAGTTTCTGAGTGATATTTGCGGATGCAAAGAGGGCGGGGAGAGACTTTGAGTTTCTTTCCACCCTCCTCTTTTTAAGGAGATGCAATGACGAATAAACAAAATGAGCGGTTGATTGAAGCTCAACAAGCCCTAAAAACGGGTGAAACGGAAAAGGCCCTGCATGAGTTGGCAACATTAAATGACGAAGTTGATGATTATGAAGTTAACTTTGCATACGTTAAAGCTTTGTTCCAATCAGAAAACTATGCTCAAGCTTTAGAAATTGCAAATGAACGCCGATTTGAGTATCAAAATTCGACTACCGGGATAGAACTTTTAATTAAGCTTGAATTGAAAAATGGTAACTTTATCAAGTCCCGATTGTTAGTTGAGCACTTACCGGGAACACATGGGGAAGAATTCTTAAAAAAAATTCAATTAGTCGAGCAAGAAGCATTGGTTTCTATGCCTAAAACTCTAAAAACCCGCCAACAACAGTTTTTTCATTTGGGTGATGGGGGACTCCTTAAGCAGCAACGCAACTTTAACGCCGCTTTTCAATTACCGCTAAATCAATATTTACAAGGAAGTCAGTTTGTTTTACGAGATCCATTTGTTAAGCCAATCCTTAAGAGCAGTTTAGTTCAAGTATTAGTTAAGTTGAAGATTGCTGATGAATTTAAGATTTTGTGGTTAGATAATTGCGAATACTCAATTGTTCCGGCTAAATTTAAAACAATTGAATCTCAACCAATCGTCAAGCAAGTTTATCAAGTTCTTCAGAATGAATATGAAAACGATGACCCAGTTACTTACCAAATGCGGGTGCAACAATTTAATCTGCAAGTTACTTTACTATACCCATTCATTGATAAAGCTATTCTGGACCCTCAAAAATGGGTTACCATCATGGGAAGTCCACGGCAAAATGGGGAACCGTCAGTTATGCAAGAAATGCGTAATTGGCAAGAACGGTTAAATCGGATTTTGGGTCAAATGGGAATCTAAGAATTTGATTGCGAAAAAGTTGGGCAAATCCGTTTACAAATCAAGGGCAAACTGATATTATGGTTAAGAATTCTGGTTAACTAATTTTTATCTTTGAATTAGAAACCAGAAGTAGTACAATAAGATATAAGGGTGTGTCTGGCTATTTCTAATGGGCAGGCATGATACTTGTAATTTACTCAGGAGGGTTTCATAAATGGCAGAAAAAGAACATTATGAACGTACTAAACCACACGTTAACATTGGTACTATTGGCCACGTTGACCACGGTAAGACTACTTTAACTGCAGCTATTACTAAGGTATTGGCTGAAAAGGGCTTGGCTAAGGCAGAAGATTACTCTGATATCGATGCTGCTCCAGAAGAAAAGGAACGTGGTATCACTATCAACACTGCCCACGTTGAATACGAAACTGAAAAGCGTCACTACGCACACATCGACGCTCCAGGTCACGCTGACTACGTTAAGAACATGATCACTGGTGCTGCTCAAATGGATGGTGCCATCTTGGTTGTTGCCGCAACTGATGGTCCTATGCCACAAACCCGTGAACACATCCTTCTTGCTCGTCAAGTTGGTGTTCAATACATCGTTGTCTTCTTAAACAAGACTGACCTTGTTGACGATGACGAATTGGTTGACTTGGTTGAAATGGAAGTTCGTGACCTCTTGTCTGAATACGACTTCCCTGGTGATGATATTCCAGTTGTTCGTGGGTCCGCTTTGAAGGCCCTCGAAGGTGACGAAGAACAAGAAAAGGTTATCCTTCACTTGCTCGACGTTGTTGACGAATACATCCCAACTCCACAACGTCCTACTGACAAGCCATTCATGATGCCAGTTGAAGACGTCTTCACGATTACTGGTCGTGGGACGGTTGCTTCTGGTCGTATTGACCGTGGTACTGTTAAGGTCGGTGACGAAGTTGAAATCGTTGGTTTGAAGGATGAAATCCTTAAGTCAACTGTTACTGGTGTTGAAATGTTCCACAAGACCCTTGACCTTGGTGAAGCCGGGGACAACGTTGGGGTATTGCTTCGTGGTATTTCACACGACCAAATCGAACGTGGTCAAGTTTTGGCTGCCCCAGGTTCCATCCAAACTCACAAGGAATTCAAGGGTGAAGTCTACGTTATGACCAAGGAAGAAGGGGGCCGTCACACTCCATTCTTCTCAAACTACCGTCCACAATTCTACTTCCACACAACTGATGTTACTGGTACTATTGAATTACCAGATGGTGTAGAAATGGTTATGCCTGGTGATAACGTAACATTCACTGTTGAATTACAAAAGCCAGTTGCCCTTGAAAAGGGTCTTAAGTTCACTATTCGTGAAGGTGGACACACTGTTGGTGCCGGTGTGGTATCAGAAGTGCTTGACTAATTTTAATTGGTTAACACGAAAAAGAGGTTGAGTTTTCTCAACCTCTTTTTTATATTTTGATTTATTTGTTAAAACTCTGGTTTTATAAAATCGGGGAATTAATAAAAGAACTGTTTCGGGATGATTACAATCCCATTTAAATGGTTGAAATCTATGCATAGCTAGGGTAAACTTAGTAAGTATGTAAGGTTGGCTTGGCCAGCCAAAACTGAATTGTTATTGGAGGAAATGAAATGTCAGCAAAATGGGAACGCGAAAGCGATGCCAGCAAAGGGACATTAACGTTCGAAATTGACACTGAAACGGTTAAGAAGGGAATTGACCAAGCATTTAAGAAGACGCAAAAGCGGATTACGGTGCCTGGTTTCCGGAAGGGCCATGTTCCACGGACTATCTTTAACCAAATGTACGGTGAGGAAGCCCTTTACCAAGACGCTTTGAACGCTGTCTTACCTGATGCATATGAAGCAGCGGTTAAGGAAACTGAAATTGAACCAGTCGCACAACCAGAAATTAACGTTGAAAGCATGGAAAAGGATCAACCTTGGAAGCTTACTGCTACGGTTTACGTTAAGCCTGAAGTTACGCTTGGCGACTACAAGGGTATGTCAGTGCCAAAGCAAGATACAGAAGTTAGCGATGCCGATGTTGATAGCGAACTTGAAAAGAAGCGTCAACAACAAGCAGAACTTGTTTTGAAGGAAGATGCAGCGGCTGAAAACGGCGATACGGTTGTTATCGACTATGTTGGAACGATCGACGGTGAAAAGTTTGAAGGTGGTTCTGCCGACAACCACTCACTTGAACTTGGTTCCGGTAGCTTTATTCCAGGCTTTGAAGATCAATTGGTTGGTCACAAGGCTGATGAAAAGGTTGACGTCAAGGTCACCTTCCCAGAAGATTACCACGCTAAGGAATTAGCTGGTAAGGAAGCTAACTTTGCGGTAACGATTCACGAAGTTAAGGAAAAGCAATTACCAGAAATGGATGACGAATTCGCTAAGGATGTTGATGAAGATGTTGACACTTTAGCTGAATTGAAGGAAAAGACCAAGAAGCAACTTCAAGAACAAAAGGAAACGGCTGCTAAGGCTGCCATTGAAGATGCTGCAATCGATGCTGCAGTTAACAACGCTACGACGGAAGAAATCCCACAAGCAATGCTTGATGACGATACTAACCGTCAAATGCAACAATACTTGGCGGGAATGCAACAACAAGGGATTAACCCTCAAATGTACTTCCAAATCACTGGAACTTCTGAAGATGACCTTAAGAAGCAATTTGCTGACGGGGCTGAAAAGCGGGTTAAGACTAACTTAGTGCTTGAAGCCATCGTTAAGGATGCTAACTTAACTGCTTCTGACGAAGAAATTGATGCTGAAGCTAGTGATTTAGCAGAGGAATACGGAATGGACAAGGACGCTGTTTTGAAGGCTCTTTCTAAGGATATGCTTGCCCACGACGTTGAAATTAAGAAGGCTGTTGACTTGATTGCTGATTCAGCAAAGCAAGACTTGCCTGCAAAGTCTGACGAAGAAGACAAGTAATCTCTAGGTGAGATGTGATGAAAAGAGTTCCGGCAACTTGTCGGGCTCTTTTTCTTTACCTTTGAAAAAGAATCGGTCATAATTGGCAAAGAAAATCGAATGTAAATCAATTATTCGAATTTTACTGGCGAATTTGCTATTATTAAAAGGCATGATTACGAAGGTTCGTTTAGGCCTTATCAAGAGGTTTAAAGGTGCCAAAATAGGGAGGCAAATACTGAATGTTTGAAGATACTGATACTGAACAAAACGTTCACTGCTCCTTTTGTGGAAAGTCACAAGATGAGGTTAAAAAAATTGTTGCGGGTCCAGGAGTATACATTTGTAATGAATGCGTTGAACTTTGCCAACAAATCATTGATCAAGAATTAGCGGATGAAGCAAGCACCCAGGGGACTTTTAAAGTTCCAACACCAGCAGAAATTATGGCTGAACTTGACGATTACGTAATTGGCCAAAAAGAAGCTAAAAAGACGCTTTCAGTGGCAGTTTATAACCACTATAAGCGAGTTAATGCAATGACTACGGGAGATAATAACGATACTGAACTCCAAAAGAGTAACATTGCAGTGATCGGGCCTACTGGTTCAGGGAAAACCTACTTAGCCCAATCATTAGCTCGGATCTTGAATGTACCATTTGCAATTGCAGATGCAACGACTTTGACCGAAGCGGGTTATGTTGGGGAAGACGTTGAAAATATTATCCTTAAACTTGTTCAAGCTGCAGATTACGATGTTGAGCGGGCAGAAAAGGGAATTATTTACATCGACGAAATTGATAAGATCGCCAAAAAGAGTGAGAACGTTTCAATTACCCGAGATGTTTCTGGAGAAGGAGTTCAACAAGCTCTTTTGAAGATCTTGGAAGGGACTATTGCTAACGTTCCACCTCAGGGCGGTCGGAAGCACCCGCAACAAGAATTTATTCAAGTTGATACTAGTAATATTCTCTTTATTGTTGGGGGTGCCTTTGACGGCATTGAAAGCATCGTAAAAGAACGCTTAGGGGACAAGACAATTGGTTTTGGAACCGATTCGCGAGAAATTAACGATGTAACCGATAAAAATATTCTGCAACATGTAATCCCTGAGGATCTCCTTAAGTTTGGGTTAATTCCAGAATTTATTGGACGGCTTCCAGTTTTAACGGCTTTAGAAAAGCTTGATGAAGCTGATTTAGTTCGAATTTTAACGGAACCTAAGAATGCTTTAGTTAAACAATACCAAGAGTTAATTCGACTTGATGGGAGTGAACTTGAATTTACAACGCCAGCCCTCAAAGAGATGGCTAAACTAGCAATTGCCCGCAATACGGGTGCGCGGGGCTTACGGTCAATTATTGAAGATGTTATGCGGGACGTGATGTTTGATTTACCGAGTCGGCAAGACGTCGCCAAAGTTGTCATTACGAAGGCAAGTGTTACTGATCATGAAGAACCAAAGTACGTCATTGCCGACCAACAAGCTTCATAGGGGGCATCTATGGAAGTAAATCAAGTTGAACTGACGATTAGTGCGGTTGAAGAGGAACAATATCCAGCTGGTAGTCAACCAGAGATTGCCCTGGTCGGTAGATCGAATGTTGGTAAGTCATCATTGACGAACGCTCTAATTAACCGGAAAAATTTTGCTCATACTTCAAGTCAACCGGGGAAAACTCAAACCCTTAATTTCTATCATGTTGAGGATCAATTATACTTTGTTGATGTTCCTGGCTATGGTTATGCCAAGGTTTCAAAAAAGCAACGGGAGAAGTTTGGGAAGATGATTGAGCACTATCTTTCCAGTCGTCCGCAATTAAAAGGGGTTATTGAATTAGTTGATGGACGGCACACACCAACCGAAGATGATATTGCAATGTACCAATGGTTAACCTATTATCAAGTACCAACTTTGGTAGTTGCAACGAAGGTGGATAAGGTAAAACCAAGCCAATTTAATCGCATTGAAAAACAAGTCCGCCAGGCACTTTCAATGACTAAAACGGCACCACTCCAACTTTTTTCGGCCCAAACTAAATTGGGAAAGGAAATGGTATGGAATTGGATTAGTCAACAAACGGGGGTAAAGTAAGCATGGACTTTAATGACTACCAAGAGGCGGCCAAGAGAACTTTATATGGAAATGAACAAGTTTTAACGAATTGTGCGCTTGGCTTAGCTGGCGAAAGCGGTCAAGTCGTTGATTTAGTTAAAAGTTATACTTTTAAGGGGAAACCGTTAGATCGCGAACAGCTAATTCATGAGATGGGGGATGTTTTATGGTACCTGTCTCAGGTTGCGGAATGGGCAGATATTCCGTTTGAAGAAGTTGCCAAGAAGAATATCCAAACCCTAAACAAACGGTATCCAAACGGTTTTGATCGGCGTAAGTAAGAATTAAACGGTTGGAAAAAAGAAGGCCACCAATTTAAGGTCCTGGTTAACCTTATTGGTGGCCGTTCGTAATTTATCTTTGCTTCCAACCGTTTTTACATAGGGGGAGCACTAATTAATCTTTTTTAGTAGTGTTTTGATCAGTTTTGGTTTCTTTTTTTGGATCTGCTGGTTTTTCCTTTGTTGGCTTTTTTGGGTCGATCGCAAAGTTATCAAATAAGCGGTCGAGCGTGTCTTGACGACGGGTTACTAATCCCATTTCTTTCACCTCGGTATTAAGTTTATCTGTCATTGTACCATAGAAAGATTGCCTACCCAAATAAATAAGGAATTCATAACCAAGGGTGAAGAAAGATAGTACAATAGGAAAGTTGAAGGGAATGGCAGCATGGCAAGTGAATATCTAGAACATAAACTCGCCCTCCTTCCGGATGCACCGGGTTGCTATTTAATGAAGAACGCGACTGGGCACATTATTTACGTTGGGAAGGCAAAAAATCTTAAAAATCGGGTTCGTTCATACTTTAAGAGTAGTCATACTGGTAAAGTGGCGAAAATGGTTGAAGAAGTGGCGGATTTTGAAACTATCGTTACTTCTACTAATAAGGAATCGTTCTTATTAGAAATAACGCTAATTCAAAAACACCAACCTTACTTTAACATTAAGTTAAAACGTGGAACTGGTTATCCTTATATTAAGATTACCAAAGAACGTGATCCTCAAATTAAAATTACTGGTCAGATTAAAAATGATGGGGCAGATTACTTCGGCCCTTATCCGAATGTTTACGCAGCTGAAGAAACCGTCCACTTTATTCAGAAGGTCTATCCTCTACGACGGTGTAATGGCTACCAAGGGAGGCCTTGTTTGTATTACCACTTAGGGCAATGTCTAGGGGCTTGCTTTAAAGCCGTTCCAGTCAGCGTCTATGAAGCGCAGATTAAAAAGATTAAGTCTTTTTTGAACGGGAATACCGGTCAAATTAAAGCTGAATTAACCCGTAAAATGAATCAAGCAGCAACGGATCTCGAATTTGAACGGGCGGCTGAATTACGTGATCAAATCCACTACATTGAAGTTACGGTGGAAAAGCAAAAAATTATTTCAAACGATAAGACGCCTCGGGATGTGATTAACTACTACTTTGATAAAGGGTGGCTGTCGTTACAAATCTTTTTTATTCGCCAAGCGCGTTTAATGAAGCGGGAAAAGCGTCTTTTTCCAGTTATTGATAGTGCGCCTGAAGAATTAACTTCCTTTATCCTGCAATTCTACCAACGGAAGAATAATATCCTTCCGAAGGAACTTTTATTACCTAAGGGGCTACCTAACAAAGAATTGGCGGCGATTTTAGGGATTCCGGTTCGGACACCTCAACGGGGGGAAAAGGTCCATTTACTGGAAATGGCCGAAGAAAATGCGCGGCTATCCTTAAACGAAAAATTCCGGTTGTTGGAAATGGATAAGCAAAAAACCACTGGGGCAATGACCGAGATCACGAATGCCCTTGGCTTGCCAACTGCTCACAAAATCGAAGCCTTTGATCACTCGCATATTCAGGGGGCAGATCCGGTTTCGGCGATGGTGGTTTTTATTGATGGCGAACCAGCAAAAAAACTATACCGGAAGTATAAGTTAACGACGGTCATTGATCATGCTGATGAAACTGCAAGTACCAAAGAGGTTATTCGGCGGCGATATTCGCGGCTCTTAAAAGAGGGAAAACCATTACCAGATATGATTATGATGGATGGTGGAGCAATCCAAATGGATGCAGTTAAAGATGTCTTAGAAAATGAGTTGGATCTCCAAATTCCAGTTGTTGGAATGGTTAAGAATGATAAGCACCGGACAGCGGATCTCTTATTTGGGCCTAATGACGAACATGTCGATTTAAATCCCCGGAGCCAGGGCTTTTACCTGGTTCAACGAATTCAAGACGAAGTGCACCGGTTTGCAATCACTTTCCATCGGCGCGTTCATACCAAGCACTCTTTAAGTTCGCGACTAGACGAGATTAAGGGGGTTGGTCCTCGGACAAGGACGAAGTTACTGAAAGCGTTTGGTTCGATTGATAAAATCGCAGAAGCTTCAGTTGATGAAATTCATGCCTTAGGAATTAATGCAAAAACAGCACAATTGATCAAAGTGTCTTTGCAAAAACGGGCAGCCGTTAATCGAGGAAGTAGTCATGACTGATTTTGACGGACTTTCGCTTTTCCAATATAATAAAAATTAACGCTAAAAGAACGGAGTAAAAAAAATGACAACCTTTGTGGATCAGATTAAGATTGAAGCACATGCTGGAAAAGGTGGGAACGGAATGGTTGCCTTCCGGCGGGAAAAGTATGTACCAAATGGTGGCCCTGCTGGTGGTGATGGTGGCCGTGGCGGTAGCATTATTTTAAAAGTTGATGAAGGTCTTAGGACTTTAATGGATTTCCGCTACCACCGGATTTTTAAGGCTCAAAATGGTCAAAATGGGATGAGTAAACAAATGACCGGAGCAACAGCTGAAGACACGGTAATTGCAGTTCCTCAAGGAACGACGGTTCGTGACCTTGACACAGGTCAGATAATTGGGGACTTAGTGGAAAAGGGACAAACCTTAGTGGTTGCCAAGGGTGGCCGTGGCGGTCGTGGAAATATGCGGTTTGCTTCGGCGAAGAACCCAGCACCAGAAATTGCGGAAAACGGTGAACCTGGTGAAGATCGTTACCTTGAGTTAGAGTTGAAGATGTTAGCGGACGTTGGTTTAGTTGGTTTCCCTTCCGTTGGAAAGTCAACTTTATTATCAGTGGTTACTGGTGCCAAACCTAAGATTGCGGCCTATGAATTTACGACCTTAGTCCCAAATCTAGGGATGGTGATGTTGCCAGATGGCCGGGATTTTGCGATGGCTGATATGCCTGGCTTAATTGATGGAGCTTCCAAAGGGGTCGGCCTCGGGTTACAATTCTTACGGCACATTGAACGGACACGGGTTTTATTACACCTTGTTGATATGGGAAGTCAAGATCCGGAGCAGGCGATTGAACGCTACCATGCTATTAATCATGAGTTAGCAAATTATGATCCTGAATTATTGAAACGACCGCAAATTGTGGTTGCCACGAAGATGGACCTCCCGGACGCGCAAAAAAATTTAGCTCATTTTAAGGTAGCCTTAGCAAAAGAAGATCAACATCCAGAAATTTTTGAAATTTCCGCTGTCACTCACCAAGGGGTCCAAGACTTAATGCAAAAAACGGCGAACTTATTGGACGCTACCCCAGCCTTTGACAGTTTGAGTCATGATGAAGCAGAAACGGTTAATTACGAAATTAAGGCGCCGGATGAAGAACCGGCTTTTGAAATTAGTCGTGATCCCGATGGTACTTGGGTACTTAGTGGGGCAAAGTTGGAAAAACTGTTTAAGATGACTGATTTGACGCACGAAGAAAGTCAACTTCGCTTTGCCCGGCAATTACGGCATATGGGGGTTGATGAAGCACTGCGGGCAAAGGGAATTCAGGATGGTGACCTTGTTCGAATTGAAGACTTTGCCTTTGAATTTATTCAATAAAGAGGAAGCATGAATGCAGATTGAATTTTTAGGAACTGGGGCTGGTTCCCCAAGTAAGCAACGCAACGTTTCAAGTTTAGCTTTAAAATTATTGGAAGAACGAAAAGCCGTTTGGTTGTTTGATGTCGGTGAAGCAACGCAACATCAAATTTTACAGACAACGATTCGGCCACGAAAGATTGAAAAAATCTTTATTACTCACTTACACGGTGATCACATCTTTGGCTTACCAGGATTGCTGAGTTCTCGCTCCTTTCAAGGAGGAACAGAGCCTTTAACGATTTATGGTCCAAAAGGGATTAAGGAGTACGTTCAAGTTGCTTTACGAGTAAGTGAATCACGTCTTTCTTATCCAATTAAATTTGTTGAGTTGACGGATGATGGGGAAATTTTTCATGATAAAACCTTCACTGTCTCTGCCAAAAAATTGGATCATAAGATTGCTTGTTTTGGCTATCGGGTTGTTGAGCACGATCATCCTGGTGAACTTTTAGTTGATAAACTTCAAGCGGTAGGCGTTCCAGCAGGGCCAATTTATGGCCAATTAAAAGCTGGTAAGGTGGTTACCCTTCCTGATGGTCGTCAATTGGACGGTAAAGATTTTATTGGGACTCCCCAAAAAGGCCGGGTCGTTGCGATCTTGGGTGATACCCGAAAAACCAAGGCAGCGCTTGAATTAGCTGATCATGCGGATGTTTTAGTTCATGAGAGTACGTTCGCTAAGAATGAAGCTAAGCTAGCTCGAAATTACTATCATTCAACCAATGCCCAGGCAGCCACAATTGCCAAACAAGCTCACGTTGGACAACTATTGTTAAACCACATTTCGGCTCGGTATGTTGGAAAAGCTACGGCGCAACTAGCTTATCAAGTTCGGGATATTTTCCCGGCAACCCGGGTTGTAAAGGATTTTGAAGAGATTGAAATTCCATTGAAGTAAAAGGAAGTGACCGAAGATGATGCGGCGATTAAAGTCATTGCGTTCACTCAAAAATAAGGTAGTATTAATTGCTGGTGGATCTGGTGGGATTGGAAAAGCGATTGCTTTTGAGGCAGCCCGACGAGGGGCAATTGTGATTGTTTGTGCTCGGAAATTAGCGGTACTGAAGCAAATTGCTAGCCGGTGTATGATTTTATCTGGCCGACCAGCCTTTTCGTTTGCGCTTGATCTAACAGATCCGGATGAAATTGATCACATTTTGGATCAAGTCCGGCATGAAGTTGGGGAAATTGATGTTTTAATCAATGCTGCTGGCGTTGGTGACTTGGTGGAAGTAACAAATCAACCCCGGTACTCGATGGCTAAGATGGTCAATGTTAATTTATTGGCGGCCATGTACTTGAGTCGGTCAGTCGCAAAGCAAATGATGGATCAAGGGTATGGCGCAATTATTAACGTTGCCTCCTTAGGTGGCAAGATCCCAATTCCAGGAAGTGCGGTTTATTCAGCTTCGAAAGCAGGACTAATCCATTTTAGTAATATTTTACGGATGGAAGTTGCTGATTATGGCGTCCAAGTTTTAACCGTTAATCCTGGTCCAGTAAAAACTTCCTTTTTCGATTCTGCTGATCCAAGTCACCGCCTCATAGCCCATTTCCCGGCATGGATGTTTATTACACCTGAAACGTTGGCAAAGCAAATTTGGGATAGTGTGGGATATAAGCGGCGTGAAATTAATGTTCCGACTTATACGGCGCAGTTATCGTGGATCTATCAGATGGTTCCTGGTCTAGGAGATTGGGCCATTAAAAAATTTTTTGATTACCAGCAAAACAAGAAAAATTTGTAGTTTGAATTAATGAGGTGATGATTTGTTACAAGCAAACTATGAGTGGCAACAATTAACAACTGACCAAGAAAAATTGGTTTCGCAGATTGCGGATCAGTGTGACTTGCCACGGATGTTAGCGAATCTCTTGGTCCATCGGGGATGTGAGTCAGTTGCCGATGCCCAAGCTTTTTTGAAGCCTCAAATTCAATCAATTCTCCCACCAACTCAACTTCATGATATGGATAAAGCAGTTGATCGGATCATGACAGCGATTGAAAATAATGAACTAATTACTGTTTATGGGGACTATGATGCTGATGGGATTACAAGTACGGCTTTAATGTATGAAACATTGGAAACCATCGGTGCTAACGTAAATTATTACGTGCCGAATCGCTTTAAGGATGGTTATGGACCGAACCAAGCAGTTTACCAACGATTAATTGAAGCGGGAACCCAACTAATTTTGACGGTTGATAACGGGGTTTCTGGGAAAGCCGCAATTGATTTTGCTAATGATCAAGGCGTCGACGTTGTAATTACTGATCATCACAGTTTACCGGCGGAGTTACCAGTTGCAAAGGCAATTGTTCATCCTAAGTATCCTGGGGATGAATACCAAGGAGGCGATCTTTCTGGGGTAGGCGTTGCTTTTAAGCTAGCATGGGCCTTGCTGGAAGAATTTCCAACTGAACTTTTGGATTTGGTTGCAATCGGTGAGATCGCTGATGTCGTTTCCGTTATGGGGGAAAATCGGACGCTAATTTCAATGGGAATTCAGCAATTACGCCAAGGCGTCCGGGTTGGCCTTCACGAGTTAATCAGCCTAACCAATGTGGATGAAGCTCATTTGATGGAAGAAGATATTGGTTTTCAAATTGCTCCCCGCTTAAATGCTTTGGGCCGGCTTGAAGATGCAAATCAGGGAGTTGAATTATTGACAACCCTTGATGAAGAGCAAGGAAGCCAACTAGCCAAAGCAGTGGATGATTGCAATCAAGAGCGCCAAAAATTAGTGCAAACAGTGACTGAGGCAGCGATGGGTGAAGCAGCGAAGCCAGAAAATGCTGATCGTCCGGTACTTTTGATTGTTGGTCATGATTGGCACCAAGGAATTTTGGGGATTGTGGCGAGCCACATTCTTCAGGCAACTGGTAAACCAACGATTGTAGCCAGTGTTAACCAAGGTGAAATGGTTGCAAAGGCTTCAGGAAGGAGTCGGGATGGTTTTGACCTGTTTACGGCTCTGGATCAACACCGGGACTTAATGACTACTTTTGGAGGTCACACGCTCGCGTGCGGTTTATCCTTTGAAGTTGACCAAGCTGATACTTTACGTTCAGTGCTAATAAAGGCTGCTGACCAACAAAATTTTGATGGTCAAAAAAGGGCAAGTTTAACGATTATTGGTCAATTGGAACCAAAAGAATTAACACTGGAACTATATCGGCAACTACAACGGTTAGCCCCGTTCGGTCCTGGCAATGAGGTGCCAACTTTTTTACTTAAAGCAACTGAGCTTGGTGATCTGCAAACGATGGGACAAAAGCAACAGCACTTAAAGTTCACGGTACCTGGTTCGCAAGGAAGACTGACAGTGTTAGCCTTCAATAATGCGGATTTATTAGCATCGTTAAAAGGAAGTACCCCTGATTTAGCAGTTCAAATCGGAATTAACCGTTGGCGGGGACAAACTAAACTGCAACTAATGCTCCAAGATTTAAAAATTACAGGTCCAGTAATTGAAGATGCCCGAGTAACGCGTTTGATTGCGCCAATGTTTAAGCAAAAGTCAATTTATGTTACCTTTAATCAACAACTACGGGACAACTTAACGGGAAATGCAGCTGGTCAAGTTATTAGTGGTCGGACGGCACAGACGATGGACCTAACGGATCAAGAAGTCGTAATTGTCGACTGTCCACCAGACTTACCGACTTTAATTAAGATCCTTCAAAATTGCCAGCAAGTTGCAAAAATTCGCTTAATGTTTTTCTCGCGGACCCCATTACACCAACGGGGAATGCCGGTTCGTCAACAATTCGTTGCCTTGTATCAAAAGATTCGGCAGCAAAAAATTAACCTCAACCAGATGGGGCAGCAGTTAGCAAATTATCTTCAAGTCGATAATGAACAGTTAATTTTTATGATTCGTGTGTTTTTGGAGCTTAGATTTGTTACAATAAAAAACGGTGTTTTGGCACCGGTTGAAGAGATTACGCGGGCAGATTTAAAACAAACAATGAGTTATCGGCAACGGATGTCCCAACTAGCAGTTGAACAAACTCTATTACGATCAACTAGTGAACAATTACTAGGATGGGTCAAGCAAAACCTTAACTCACATTAAAGGAGAAACTTATGTCATTAGACTTACACAAGTATGTTGAAAGTATTCCGGATTATCCTGAAAAAGGGGTGATTTTTCGGGATATCTTACCATTAATGGCGGATGGCAAGGCATTTAAGCAAGCCACGGATGAGATAGTCGCTTACGCTCGTGATAAGCATGTTGATATGGTCGTTGGACCAGAAGCACGTGGGTTTATTGTCGGCTGTCCGGTCGCTTATGAACTCGGAGTTGGGTTTGCCCCTGCTCGGAAAAAGGGAAAGTTGCCGCGCCAAGCGGTCAGCGCTAGCTATGATCTCGAATATGGTTCGGCAACGCTTCAAATGGAATATGACGCAATTAAGCCTGGCCAACGGGTTTTAGTTGTTGATGACCTCTTAGCAACAGGTGGTACGATTGGCGCAACAATTGAAATGGTCGAAAAGATGGGTGGCGTCGTAGTTGGAACGGCGTTTCTGATCGAATTAAAAGCGCTAAATGGACGGCAGAAACTGGCTAATTACGATGTCAAGGCTTTAATGGAATACTAATAATAAATTTTATCCTAAAAAAGCACCATTAATTTCTGGCTAATCAATCAGGAAGGATTATTTTAGCCATTAAATTAGTGGTGCTTTTACTAATCAAACGTTATAATTTAGAAGGTTTTACCAGTAAATTCATTTGCCGGCAGTTGATTAAAGTTATAGGTACTAATTTCATTTACATTTTGAGTGTAGTAATGAGCAGCTTGACCAATCATTAAGTTTAGTGGTTCGTCAACCAGTTCTTGTAAAACAATAATCGGTTTGTTGGCATTAAAGGCATAACCAACTTCAAAGGCTGTTCCCGAGTCCATGTTGGCATGAACATAATCGGCAACAACCACTAAGGCATCAGCCTTATCAATCTCGGCGACATCTTTTTTGAAGATTTGCTTTGCCCAGGCGGGACTACCTTCAGGAGCGGTGGCTTGACTATTTTCGTCAGAAAGCCGCGGACTGAAGTAACTGGTAACAGTTGAATTGTTTGATAGGGCTTCTTCAACTCTCTCAATCCGTGCAATTTGTTCGGCGGAGAAGAATGGGCCAGCTAGGTAAATTTTCATACAAATTCCTCCTCGTATATTAAAAATAATCCTTTTGTTTTTTGTGACATTACAACTTGC
>DHKFI23501__coassemble_668_pt1 | contig 23893 bp, 17 predicted proteins | sample DHKFI23501__metabat2_high_PE_018 | metagenome-assembled genome bin DHKFI23501 | reverse complement strand
ATACATAACCAGCAGGGCGAATTATTCATCCTGCCCCCAAAAATATTACACTAACTAAAAAGGCTTGGACAGAATAGGGCGATAATAAGGATAAAACGGCCGTAAAAGCTAACTTTAGCCAAATTTGAGGCCGTGTTCTATCTGAAACATTAAACCCAGAAAAGCCGGATCAGACAAGCTACTAACGAAAATTTGGCTACGGTAGCCAAGTAGACATTGCCTTCCTTACAGTCAGCACTGCCTTACTAGATCTCTCAAACAACCATGCCGGAAGTGGTGAAATTAATGTTAGCGAACGACGTGAGTTTAGAGACTCTTTAGAGGCTCTAAAGAGTCTTCACCACGTTCTCCGGCTTAAGAACTTTAACTAATTTCCCTGCTTCTGCCGGGCGCGCTCAATGCGGTGTTGCTTTTGACGAGCACGTTTAGCTTTTCGTTGCTTGTGACGCATTTCTTGCTTGGCCTTTTGGCGTTCGTCCTCTTTGATCTTGGACTTAATCCGCTTTTTATAACCAGGCTTGACCTTTTTCTTGGTCTTCTTAACAAAGCCCTTCAAACTTGGATCAAGAGCGGCCTTGCGCCGGCGGTAAGATTGACGCCGATTCCGGTCATAGGTTGTCTTGACGCGACCGTTTTGAAGCACCTTTGGAATAAACTTAATCCCTCGGTCTTCTAGCTTTTCAACTAATTCATCCTCTGCCGGCGCATATAGGGTAATCGCCGTTCCCTTAAGATTCCCCCGCCCAGTCCGGCCAACCCGGTGAACAAAGTATTCAAGGTCCGTTGGAATATCATCGTTAATCACTAAGGAAACCCCATCGAGATCAATTCCCCGGGCAGCTAAGTCAGTGGCGACGATGTATTGGTAGTCCATGTTCCGGATTTGGCGCATCGTCTTCTTCCGTTCCCGCGGTTCAAGGCCACCATGAATTAAGGCCACTTTCAAGCCCCGTTCCATCAGGTAAGCATGGAGTTCTTCCGCTCGTTCCCGCGTGTTCGCAAAGACCAGAGCCAAGAATGGTTCTCCCAGCGTCAAAAGCCGGTAAACCATATCATTCTTATCCCGTCCCTTCGTGGACATTAACCAGTTTTCCACGTTTGGATTAATCACCGTTTCAGTTGGGATTTCTTCAATAACTGGGTTTTCCAGGTACTTCTTCAAGAATGGTCGCAAGCCTTGAGGAATCGTGGCCGAGAAAACCATCATTTGTAATTCTTCTGGGAAGTGCGCCGCAATTTGATCAACCGGTTCCAAGAAACCCATGTCCAAGGTCATGTCAGCTTCGTCAATTACGAATTGAGTTGCTAAATGGATATCTAAGGCTTGGGAATTGATCAAGTCTAAAATCCGCCCCGGCGTCCCGATAACTAACTGCGGTTGTTTCCGGGAAAGTTGTTCCACCTGGTGTTGCTTATCCGTTCCCCCGACATAGTTATGAATGGTAAAGGGTGTCGGCGCAAACTGGTTTAATTGCTTAGCCGCACTGTAAATTTGGTAAGCTAATTCCCGACTTGGGGTCGTAATCACCGCTTGAACCGTTTGATTTTCAGGATCAAGCTTGGCAAAGATTGGCAAAAGAAAGGCATGGGTCTTCCCACTCCCCGTTTGGGATTGACCAACCACACTCTTCCCTTGCAAAATCAAGGGAATTACCTTGGCTTGGACCGGCGTTGGTTCATGGAACTTCAAATCGTCAATCGCTGGTTTTAACCAGGAAGCTAAGTTCAGTTCATTAAATTTAGGCATCGTTGCCTCCTTTCAGTTACGTATCACTATCGCTTAAAGTTTTTAGTTAAAGTTGTTAATTCTTGAATAACTTGGTTAATTTCATTATGGTCGGCGGCTTGGGCTCCCGAAGCAAGGGGGTGTCCCCCACCATTGTGAGCTTTAGCCAATTCATTGATTTCAGGTCCCTTGGAACGGAGACGGATCCGGTAATGGCCATCTCCTTGAACAACGAAGATTGCCCAAGCCAAAACATCACTAATCCGTCCTGGTAAGGAAACAATCGATGATGTCCCCGCCTCGGTAATCCCAAATTCGTCCAGTGTCTCCTGTTCTAATACTAAGTACCCAGCCCCATCCTTAATTTGGAGATTTTGATAAACGTAAGCTGATAACCGGGCAGCAGCTAAGGAAATTTCGTTTTCGTGTTGGCTAATCGCAGCCGTATCAGCACCAGCAGCCATTAAAGCACCGGCAACTAACATCGTCCGGGCTGAAGTAGCTGGATAAAGGAAGCGGCCAGTATCCCCAACAATCCCGGCATAAAGGGCATTAGCGGCCTTCTTTGGTAAAGTCAACTGCTTAGCGAAATGTTGGTAGAAGTCGTAGATCATTTCAGAAGTACTTGAAGCCTCTGGCCGAACCCACATTAAATCACCAAATGGTTCGTCATTCGGGTGGTGGTCAATTTTGATCAAAAAACTACCGTTATCAAACCGGCGATCATCAACCCGAGGTGCATTCGCCGTATCAACAACGATAACCAAGGCATTATTATAATCATCCCCGTCGACCGTATCCATCGTCCCAATCCAATCAAGACTTGGAATATCTTTCCCGACAACGTAAATTTCCTTGTAAGGGAAGGAAGCCTTAAGGATTTCGGCTAGTCCGACTTGGGAACCAATCGCGTCCGGATCAGGGCGTTGATGGCGATGAATAATAATCTTAGAATACTTGTCAATCGCATTGTAAATCTCAGCTAATGTGTCCATAATGGCTTCCTTTCCAAAGTCTAATTTGATCAATAACACCTAATTATAACAAAGTTTTGGTTGATCTGGGATATTTTTCACTGAATCAAAAAAGCCACCTTTCGTAAACTCATCACGAAGGTAGCTTTGTTCTGGTTATTACTTTTCTTCCGTAGAAGCTTCTACATCATCCTTAGCTGGTTCATCAGCTTCAGTGGCTTCTTCCTTTGACGCTTTGGCTTCGTCATTATCAGCCTCAGCTTCCTTTTTTTCGGTTGGAGCAGCACTGGCAGGCGTTTCGGCTGCGGCTTGGGATTCAACCCGTTGGATTGCCCCAAGATCAAAGACCAAGTAAATCCCTTCGCAGTCTAAGGTCACCGTCCGCTTTTGAGTATCAACTTCAGAAACGACCCCGTGAAGCCGGCCAATCGTTACCACGTGATCGCCGGGCTTTAATTGGCTCATCATGGCTTGGTGCTTTTTTTGTTGCTTTTGTTGTGGGCGGATCATGAAGAAGTACATCAAGGCCACCATTAAAACAATTAATAAGATACTAGACATTCCGTTGTTCAACTGTCGTCTTCCTTTCTATCTTTACATTACTAACAACAACGATACCAGAAAAGTCTTGAAAAGCAAACTACTTTCCCATTTGTTTGCTAATTTCTTTTATGTTGTGTAAGAGCAGTAAGCGACTCGCCAGTGGTTCTTTAGCATGTAACATTGCGTGCAAGCTTGCCTGGGTGAACCCGGTACATGCCAGACAATCGCATCCGGCTTCAAGTGGCATAAATTGGTTAATCACTTCTTGGTGGCGGATGTTGACAATCTCACCATCAGCCAAGGCCTTTCCACCAAGTCCGAGCTTGAGTGGCCAAGCCGATAAGACGTAATCAATCCCAAGATTTTGGCTCAACTTAATCGTTGCTAGATCAGGAGCTACCACTGCTGTTGAAGTTCCTTGGGGTAATAGTTCTAGGGTTAGCTCCAGACTCCGTTGCCATTCATCAATTTCTTCAACCGGTGGAAGATTCGTGATAAAGGCCCCCACATCATCTGGCAAAGCCGCTACACTTGCTTGGCGAAGGGCTTTCAAACCTGCTCCTAAAACTGGAAAGAAGCTTGCTGGTGCAGTTTTATTCCACTCCAAGTTCGCCTGCATTGTCCGTTCGAGATCATCAACTGGAGCATAATAATCGGGATTTTGGAACATCCCCACCGTGATATCTGCCTTGGCAACTGCTTGCCACTCTTGATAATCCGCCGGTTTCAAAGTTAACTTAGCTTGATTTTGCGGATCTTGGTAATGAATTCCCGTCCTTGCTAAGTTCTTTTTTACTTTTTCAACCGGATCAAAATCACCGGCTAAGACCATTAACTGCCCGGACCAATTCAATAAGGGCTTTAACCCACCAGCTTGCTTAATTAGATCAAACCCCGGTTGGCGTTCGTAATCCACTAAATTTACAGCTAAAGTTTGTACCCCAACCGCTTGGAGTTGGGAACCAAGGACGGGCAACCAGGCTGCTTGAAGATATGGGACAAATTCAGTCATGCTTTGCCTCCTTGCTCGGGAAAGGGAATTCCTAGGTGTTCATAAGCTGAGGGGGTTACTAACCGTCCCCGCGGCGTCCGGGAAATAAAGCCAATCTGCAGAAGATACGGTTCATAAACTTCTTCAATCGTTGCTGCTTCTTCCCCGATGTTGGCCGCAATCGTCTTGACCCCGACTGGACCTCCGCCGTAATAATTGATCATCGTTAGTAGCATCTTCCGGTCGGTGGCGTCCAGTCCCTTTTGGTCAACATCGAGCATCGTCAAAGCTCGGTCAACACTGGCTTCATCGATTTCGTCCTTTCCAGCTACTTGGGCAAAGTCGCGCACCCGCTTTAAAAGCCGGTTCGCAATCCGTGGTGTGCCCCGTGACCGCCAAGCTAAAGCCTTTGCCCCGGCTGGATTAATGGCCGTGGTAAAAATCTGGGAACTCCGGTTAATAATTTGTTCCAGCTCACTTGGTTGATAATAAGCCAAGCGTTCAATAATCCCAAACCGGTCCCGCAATGGTGCCGTTAAAAGGCCCACCCGGGTCGTAGCCCCTACCAAGGTAAATGGTGGTAAGGGAAAATGGACCGGATGAGCAGTCGGTCCTTCCCCAACCACGATGTCGATATAGTAGTCTTCCATTGCCGAGTAAAGCATTTCTTCGACCACTTTCGGGAGACGGTGGATTTCATCAATAAATAAGACATCTCCCGGCTTCAATTCATTCAAAAGGGCTACTAAGTCCCCTGGCTTTTCAATTGCTGGGCCAGAAGTAGTCTTGATACCCACGCCCATTTCATTAGCGATCACCATTGCCAGAGTGGTTTTTCCCAAGCCCGGTGGTCCGTACAAGAGGACATGGTCAAGGGCTTCTTCTCTGGCTTTAGCCGCCGCAATATAAACCTTTAGTTCGTCTTTAATCTTTTGTTGACCAATGTAGGTCGCTAAGGTCCGGGGCCGGAGACTAACTTCTAATTGACCTTCGGCGTCGTTCTCCACGTCCGGTCCCATAACCCCATGTTCTTCCTTTGCCATCCTGTTCCCCCTAACTTAAGCTAATTAATTCAATAACTTTAATCCTTCCCGGAGATATTGGTCAGTCGTAAGGTCGTCGTCACCCTTCAAGAGCTTCTTTTCAACCCGCTTAACATCCCGTTCGGCATAACCTAAGGCCTTTAACGCCGCCAGGGCATCTTCTAAGACTGGATTATCTGCGACCTTAGTGGTCTTAATCGTGAAGTCAAGCTCATTTTCCGGCAGGAGACTATCAACCTTATCTTGCAACTCAATAATAATCCGGGAAGCCGTCTTCTTCCCAATTCCGGGGAACTTGGCGAGGTAATTGGCATCGTTTTCCCGAATTGCTTGGATTAAAGCTTGATGATCAGGATTTGCTAAGATTGCTAAGCCACTCTTGGGGCCGATTCCAGAAACGCTGATGAGCTTTTCAAAGAGTTCCTTTTCATCCCCACTTTGAAAACCAAAGAGGGTGATACTGTCGTCTTTAACGGCTTGATAAACATAAAGTGTTACTAGCTGGTCAAGGTTTACTTCATAAACATAAGGATTCGCTACCGCCAACCGATAACCAACCCCATTGACGTCAATCACAATGTAAGTAGGCTTGACAATGGTGACGTATCCTTTTAAATATTCGTACATTAATTTATTCCTTTCTAAAATTCATGGTCGTCAAATTCTCCGGCATAAGGTTGGTGACTATCCTGAATCCGTTTAAACATTTTTTCCAGGTCCCGATCCGTTAAATGAATCAAAACTGGTCGACCATGGGGACAATTAAAGGGATTTTCGCATTCTGGAAGCCGTTTTAATAACGCCACGGCTTCTCGTTGATCAAGGTGGTGGTTAGCCTTAATTGCCCGTTTACAACTCATCATGATTGCCGTTTTGGCTCTAAAATCAGCTACCGTAATTCGGCCATCTTTCAAAACCCAATCAATCATTTCCCGGATAATGGCTTCTTCTTGACCCACCACAAACCAGGTGGGGTGTTCTTGGATTAAGAAACTATTCTGGCCAAAGGTGCTTAAGTGCAGACCAGCCCCGGCTAAAACTTCCAAGTGCCGCCGAATTGTGAGGGCATCCGTTAGGGAGTAATTTAAAACTAGGGGCGTTAAAAAACTCTGTTGATCGGCACTAACTTCGCCAATTTCCTTTCGGAAGCGTTCGTAATTCACCCGCTCTTGGGCAGCGTGTTGGTCAATGATGTAGAGACCATCTGAGGCCTGAGCCAAAAGAAAGGTCCCTTGGAGTTGCCCAATATAAGCGAGGTCTGGGAACCGTTTTTCGGCGGGTCCCCCAGTATCTTCAATCGGTAAGCTTGACTGTTCAGGCTTAGGCTTTGGCGCTTCTTTTACCTTAACCCCTAAACTGTCAAAAGGCGGCATCTTGCCTTCAGCTTGGTAACGTTGATCAAAAGCCACCACCGCTGGACTCTTAAGGTCACTAATTTGGTGAATGATAATTGGTGCCGCCACTTCACTATCCTTGCCGTCAGCGGCAGCTGGATTTTGTTTCTGCGCTTCTTTTGGTGGGGTCAGATTTTCCCGGTAAGTAACGCGGGTTTCTTGGACCGCCGTTTGGGTCGGCATTGCCGGCATTTCTTGTTTAGCCGCCACCAATTTTTCAGCCGTCTCCCCAACGTCTGGAATTAGGTTTTCCTTAGCTAGCCGTTCATAAATCGCCTTGGCAATCAAAGCCGATAGTTGTTCTTCCTTGCTTAAACGTACTTCTCGCTTGGCCGGGTGAACATTGACATCAACTAAGGCCGGGTCTAATTCAATTTCTAAGACCGCAAAGGGATACCGCCCCACCATCAGCTTCGAACCATAGCCCGTGATAATGGCTTTACTGAGAGTAAAATTGCGGACGTAACGATGGTTTATTAGGAGGGTTTGGTACTTTCCTGATGACCGGGTCAGTTCTGGGAGGGAAACGTAGCCACTAACTTTGAAATCATCATCTTCCCCCTCAATTGCCACCATCTTACGGGCGACTTGAACGCCATAGATAGCCGCAATCACTTGCTGGAGGTTCCCGTTCCCAGCTGATCGGAAAAGCTCTTTGCCATTATTGGATAAGCTAATTGCAATCTCCGGATTTCCTAATGCTAAGCGGTAAACGATATCCACGATATGCCCAAGTTCGGTCTTTGGTGACTTCAAATACTTGAGTCGCGCCGGCGTGTTGTAAAAAAGCTGGCTCACCGTTACATCGGTCCCAGGGCGGGAAGCTGCCGGTCCTTCTTCGACTACCTCGCCCCCCTTAACGTGGTAAAGATAGCCGTCTGCACCCGCCACCGTGGTAATCAATTTCAGATCCGCCACCGAAGCAATACTGGGTAAAGCTTCCCCCCGGAACCCCATCGTCGTAACCTTGAAAAGTTGTAACTTCGAGCTGATCTTACTGGTGGCATGCCGTTTAAAGGCAATTGGGACTTGAGACTTTTCAATCCCGTCCCCATCATCAATCACCCGGATTTCCGCTAAGCCCGCCTCTTGAATCAAAATATCGATCCGCCGGCTATGGGCATCAATGGCGTTTTCAACCAATTCTTTGACCACTGAAGCTGGCCGTTCAATGACTTCCCCAGCCGCTATCTGATTGGCTAATACCGTGGGAAGCTCCCGAATCTCAGCCATTTTGTTCACCTACCTTAACTTTCGTTGCCATTGGTAAACCTGGTTCATTACTTCCATTGGGGTCATCCCCATCAAGTCAAGCTCCTTCAACTGCTTCAAGACTCGGTCCATCTTGGCATTTGCCGGTTTAGCCGTTGGGACTGGACCAAAGAGATCCATTTGTCCGGAAGCTTCCGTAACGAATTGTGGTTCTGGCGTAGCTGAGGCTGGCTTTGACACTGGCTTTTCTTCAACCGGCGTTGGTGTTGTTGGCTCTGCCCCTTCGAGCTTCGTCAAAATCGTATCGGCCCGTTTCAAGAGGGCGTCTGGCAAGCCCGCCAGTTTCGCCACGTGAATCCCGTAGGACTTATCCGCTGGACCGGCTTCCACCCGATGTAAGAAGACCAATTCACCGTTTTCTTCACTCGCCCCAACGTGGACATTCTTCAACTGTTTTAGCCGTTGATCCAACGTCGTTAACTCATGATAGTGGGTTGAGAAAAGGGTCTTGGCATGGACATGGTCATGAACGTATTCAATGATTGCTTGGGCCAAGGCCATTCCATCATAGGTCGCCGTTCCCCGACCGATTTCATCAAACAGGATCAAGGAATTGGGGGTGGCGTGTTGGAGAGCATTATTTGCTTCCATCATTTCCACCATAAAGGTACTTTCGCCGGAAACCAGGTCGTCAGCCGCCCCTATCCGAGTAAAGATCTGGTCAAAAATTGGCAAGACTGCTGAATCCGCTGGCACAAAACACCCGACTTGAGCCATGACCGCAATCAAAGCTAACTGTCGCATATAAGTACTCTTCCCGGACATGTTTGGACCGGTAATCAGTAAAATTTCGGTCTCCGGATCCATCACCACATCATTTGGAACATATTCTTGGTGCCCTAAGAACTTTTCCACCACGGGGTGCCGACCCGCTTTGATCTTAAGCTCGTGCCCTTGGTTTAATTCTGGGCGGACAAAGTGATAATTTTCACTGACCACGGCAAAGGATTGTAAAACATCAAGTTCTGCCAAACTAGCCGCCAACTTTTGAAGGCGACTAATCTGGGCCTTAACTTTGTCTCGTACCGCCACAAAAAGATCGTATTCCAAGGAAGTTGACTTTTCTTGGGCTTCTATGATAATGGCTTCTTTTTCCTTCAATTCTGGCGTTGAGAACCGTTCCGCATTCACCAACGTTTGTTTCCGTTCATAACGGTCAGCCGGTAACTTAGCAATATTAGCCTTAGTAACTTCAATGTAGTAACCAAAGACGTGATTGTAGCCAATCTTTAAGTTATTGATTCCGGTCGCTTGCCGTTCCTTTTCTTGAAGTTGGGCAATCCATTCTTTCCCATTATTCATGGCATCCCGGTAAGTATCAAGCTGGTCATCGTAACCAGATTTGATCACCCCACCATCAGTGACTGAAGTTGGGGCATCGTCAACAATCGCTTGGTCAATTAAGTTGGCAACATCCTCTAAGGGATCCAATTCCGTCATCATTCGGTCAAAGACTGGTGCTTCTAAAGTTTCTAGAACATACTTAATCTTTGGTACTTGGTTCAATGAAGTTTTAAGTTGGATCAGGTCACGACCATTGACACTTCCGTAGGCAACCCGCCCTGCGAGCCGTTCCAAGTCGTAAACCTTTGTCAATTCTTCTTGAAGGTTACTCCGCTCAAAGTAATGATCTAAGAGGACAGCGACCTTGTCTTGACGTTCAGTAATCTGATCAAGATTGATCAAGGGTCGGTCAAGCCAACGTTTAAGTAATCGGCTCCCCATGGCCGTCTTAGTGGCGTCAAGCAGCCAAGCTAAAGTCCCTTGCCGTTTTCCACTCCGCATATTGACCATCAATTCCAAATTAGCCTTGGAGTTATGATCAATTTCCATGTAGGAGTTTAACTCATAAGATTGAGCCACTTGCATGTGGGCCAGGGCCCGCTTTTGGGTGGTAATTAGGTAAGAAACAAGGAGGGTTACCACTTGCTTTTCCCCCGCATCCGTTAATTCCTGGGTAAGATAAGCAATTTCAGCTTGCGGTTCTTGGGTGGTTTGTTTCGATAAAAGTAAGTTTCGCTTTTCTAGAGTTGCCACCAAATCAGCGGGCAGGGTTTGTTCATAAACAATTTCCTTGGTTTGCAAGTTAATTAATTCGTTTAAAACCGCTTCTTGGTTGGCTAAGGTTGTTACCTTCAGTTCCCCAGTTGAAAGGTCAGCATAAGCAAGCTTAAACCCCTTTTCAACTGGCAGAACCGCCGTTAAGTAGTTATTTGATTGGGCGGCATCCCCCTTGAGGTCCATCTTGGTCCCCGGAGTAATCAAGCGCGTCACTGCTCGCTTAACCATCCCCTTCGCTTTTTTGGGGTCTTCCATTTGTTCACAAATTGCGACTTTATACCCCTTATCAATTAAGATATCGACATAATTTTCAACCGCCCGGTGGGGAACTCCACACATGGGGATTGGGTTAGCGGAACTATGATTCCGGGTGGTTAAGGTCAATTCAAGTAACTGGGAACCCTTAATTGCATCATCGTTGAAGAGTTCGTAAAAGTCCCCTAACCGATAAAACAAAAACGCATCTGGATACTGATCCTTGACCTTTTGGTACTGCGCCATCATTGGCGTTTGTTTTGCTTTTGCCAAAATTTACCCCTTACCTTTTCTATTCTCGATTGTTGCAATTCTGGTTCTGATGATGTGGTGGTTGCTTGAGATGAAGATCGTTCTAGGCTACATCCCGCACAATCCGGCTTTTCTGGGGTTGACGATCTAGATATCTAGCTAACACAAGCTTCTACAGTCGGATTGTTCTTATCACCGCCCCAAACCTGGAAAAGCCTTTTATTTTATTAAATCAGCGTCAACGAGGGGGCACGATGCCATACTCAGTTGACGCTGTCTCAAGCTGGTCTTCACCAGCACTACTTATTTATCCTACTTTGCATAGTCGACCGCCCGGACTTCCCGGATAACGGTGACTTTAATATGACCAGGATATTCGAGTTGATCCTCGATCTCTTTCTTAACATCATGGGCTAAGGCTGATGCTTGCCGATCATTAATCTTGTTTGGTTTTACGATCACCCGTAATTCCCGACCAGCTTGAATGGCAAAACTATGATCAACCCCGCGATGGTCGTTCGCAATCTTTTCTAATTGCTTCAACCGTTGGATGTATTGTTCAAGCGATTCACTCCGCGCCCCTGGACGAGCACCAGAAATAGCATCAGCCGCTTGGACGAGCACGGCAATGATCGAAGTCGGTTCCACATCGCCGTGGTGAGATGCAATCGTATTGATTACAATTGGACTTTCCTTGTACTTCCGGGTTAATTCAACCCCGAGCTCAACGTGGGAACCATCAACTTCATGGTCAATTGCTTTCCCAATATCATGGAGTAGTCCGGCCCGTTTAGCCATCATTATGTCTTGACCAAGTTCAGCTGCCATAATTCCAGCTAACTTAGCCACTTCAATTGAGTGTTGCAAAACGTTTTGCCCGTAACTGGTCCGGTATTCCATCCGCCCGATCGTCTTCATGAGATCCGGATGAATGGAGTGTAAACCAAGGTCAAAGACGGTTTGTTCCCCAACTTCACGTAGGTGGTTATCCATGTCTTTTTGCGCCTTTTCAACCGCTTCTTCAATCCGGGCTGGATGAATCCGCCCATCTTGAATTAGGTGTTCCAAGGCCATCTTGGCAATTTCTCGCCGGACCGGATCAAAGCCGCTCAAAACCACCGCTTCTGGGGTATCATCAATAATTAAATCAATCCCCGTTAAGGTCTCAAGCGTCCGAATATTCCGACCTTCCCGACCAATAATCCGACCCTTCATTTCGTCATTCGGTAAGTTAACTACCGAAACAGTAGCTTCTGAAACCATATCTGCCGCTGAACGTTGGATAGCTTCGACGATCAAGGTTTTCGCCTTCCGATCGGCAACCAATTCCGCCTCCTGTTCACTTTCCCGAATCATGGTTTCACGTTCGACCCGCAATTCATCTTTCAATTGACTCAAAATCTTTTCTCGTGCTTGGTCACGAGTTAAATTAGCAACTTCGGCTAACTTTTCTTGTTGAGCTTGCACCAATTGGGCTACTTGTTGTTGATCTTTTTGAATTTGCTCGTTTCGCTGTTCGACTTTGCGTTCGCGAGAACTAATAGCATTTTCTCGATGTTCAAGGAGATTATCCTTGCGATCCAAGGTTGTTTCCCGTTGGAGTAAACGCTCTTCTTGTTTTTGAACTTCACTCCGCCGACTCTTTAACTCTTGTTCGACGCTTTCCCGGTAACGGTGACTTTCTTCCTTGGCTTCCAAGATTGCCTCTTTCTTAGCAGTCACCGCATCCTTCTTAGCTTTTTCAATAATCTCCTCGGCGCTATTGTGCGCTTGTGTAATCTGTCGTTCTAAAATTGACTTTCGAATTACATAACCGACAATAATCCCGACAACAATAGCGATGACGGCGGTAAATAAGTTTAGCATACCCATTTCCCCCTCCAAATCAACTATTATTTCGTTGTTGGTTTTTTAAATTTTTAACCGATACGTAAAAATTAACGTACAGATTTAATTTTATACGGGCAGAAATAAGGTGTCAACAGGCTAGCCCAGAAAGAACAAGCGGTTAGAGTAAAACCTTCGCGACGCTCTGAAAAGGGTAAGGAAAACGATGGTTATTTCACGCTCCCATACCGTACGTCAGAATTCCAGAATTAGGTTAATAATCATCTTCACGATCTAAATCGGCGTATAATTCATCAATACTACTGAAACTTTGGTAATTTCCAGCTTTCAGTTCAATAAAAATAAAGACCGGAAAGAAACTCAAACTTCTTACCAGCCTCTACTCTTAAAATTTAAGACTTAGTTGCTCCTGACCTTTTGCTTTTGGAATCCGTTGCTTGCTCCTTTGGTTCAGCAACTTCTTCCTCACTTGGCTTTTCCATGCCATAAGCAACCCGGACCTTCTTCATCAAAAGATTCATTTCCGTTGGGTGTTCCGTTAACCACTTCTTGGCGTTTTCCCGACCTTGACCGATCCGTTCTTCGCCATAGGAGTACCAAGCCCCACTCTTCTTAATCAAGTCCTTTTCAGCCGCCATATCAAGCAATTCACCCATCTTGGAGATCCCTTGTCCATACATAATGTCGACTTCGGCCTTCTTAAACGGCGGCGCAACCTTGTTCTTAACCACTTTAATCTTCGCCCGGTTCCCAATAATATCAGAACCGTCTTTGATTGGTTCACCCCGGCGAATTTCAAGCCGGACCGTGGAATAGAACTTCAGTGCCCGACCACCTGGCGTGGTTTCAGGATTACCAAACATCACCCCAACCTTTTCCCGGATTTGGTTGATGAAAATAGCAATCGTCTTGGTCTTGTTGATGGTCCCAGAAAGCTTCCGGAGGGCTTGGGACATTAACCGCGCTTGTAGACCAACGTGGGCGTCCCCCATTTCACCATCAATTTCAGCCCGTGGAACTAAGGCCGCTACGGAGTCAATAACCACAATGTCAATCGCTCCACTTGAAATCAAGGCATCGGCGATCTGCAACCCTTGTTCCCCCGTATCTGGTTGAGAAAGCAAGAGATCGTCAATATTTACTCCTAAAGCCTTGGCGTATTCTGGATCCAAGGCGTTTTCAGCGTCAATATAAGCTGCCGTCCCGCCTTGTTGTTGGACTTCGGCTACCGCATGTAAGGCCACCGTCGTCTTCCCAGAACTTTCTGGTCCGTACATTTCAATAATCCGTCCCCGGGGGTATCCCCCTACACCAAGCGCTTCATCAATTGCTAATGAACCACTTGAGACCGTAGCAATTTTCGTGTCTGCGGCGTCCCCCATCCGCATGATGGCACCCTTACCGAAACTCTTTTCAATCTTCTTTAGGGCGGTATCGAGGGCCGCTTTCCGTTCGTCAGCCACTTACTTCACTTCCTTTTCAAAATCCTAGCATTAATGATATCAGTTTTTTCGCTAAAAACCAAGTCTTTTCCGAACCCGCGTTCTAATTTTCTGCTTGTAGACGATGATACAGAGCTAATAAGACATGTGCCACGCTTTGATTCCGAATCGTTTGTCGGCCTAAAAGGCCAGTTAACTTTAATTGCCAAGCCTTGGTTGGGTGATCTTTTTGAGCAATTGCCACAAAGACCGTTCCGGCTGGGTGACCTTCTAAAGCATCAGGACCAGCAACTCCGGTAAAGGAAACTCCGAAATCAACGTCCATCGCTTCACGCGCCCCTTCAGCCATCGCCGTGGCCGTTTCCGCACTAACTACACCGTACTTTTGAATTGTTGTTGCGGGAACCCCAATTAATTTTTGCTTGGCACTAGCCGCATAGGTCACAAAGCCACCGTTAAAAATATTTGAAGCGCCACTCACACTACAAAGGGTGCTTTGGAAGAGCCCCCCGGTTAAGCTTTCAGCCGCAGTAATTCGATAACCTTTTGTCCGTAAAAGACGGACAACTTCCCCTGGCAAGGTTAAATCATCCCCGGTTCCAAAGTAATATTGGTTTTCTAAGGCAATAATTTTTGCTTCGGCTTGATCCAAAGTTTGCTTTGCAACCGTTGCGTCCATCCCACTCACCTTTAAGCGAACTTGAATTTCCGCTGGCTGAACATAGGAAGTGGCAACCACTGGTGAATTCCCTAAAATCGCAGTAATTTCATCCATCAAAAGGGATTCGGGTTGCCCGACAAAGTGAAGATTACGGGTCACAATTGAGTTTGCAACTGGAAAAAATTTTTTTAGTTCTGGTAAGAGCGATTGCTTAACCATTGCTTTAAACTCACTTGGTGGCCCCGGAAGCACAACAGTGGTAACTTTCCCAGTCGTTACCATCGCTCCTAGGGCAAGACCAACTGGGTTTGCTAAGGCAATTCCATCTGATAAGTAATAGGCTTGCCGAATATTTTCTGGCGTCATTGTGATGTGCCGTCGTTCAAAGTTAGCTTGAATTGCCTCCCAGTGATCTTCATCAAGCACTAATTCTTTGCCTAAAGCCTCGGCGACACTTGGCATCGTTTGATCATCATCAGTTGGTCCCAAGCCCCCACAAACAAAAACTAATTGAGCGCGTTTCTGCGCCGCTTGCACTGCCGCAATAATCCGTTCAGGTTCGTCATCGACCGTGGTTTGGTAGTGGGCCACTAAGTTTAACTGCCGGAGCTGGTCCGCCAGATAGGCAACGTTAGTATTCACGATTTGACCCAAAATCAGTTCGTTGCCGACGGAAATAATTTCTACTTCCATAAAATATCCCCCTACTTTATATATACGTATTTTTTCCCGATTTCTTAGAAAAAACTTTCTAAAACTTTGATGAGAAACCGACTTTTGCTTAGTTAATGCCTATTTTACTCTTTTTAAGGGTAAAGGTTATCAAAAACGATTAAGGCTACTTATTTGAAGGCTGAAACGTAGTCGAATGGATAACTTAAAGTCGGCACTATCATGGGTTCACAGACGCCAAACAAGTTGACTGGCTCTCCAACGTTCCCTGGCTAATGGCTGTATTTCGCTAACATTACCCCTATCAAAAAAGGCCCAGCCCCTTCCTAAACATTGGAGGTGCTCGACCTATTGCCTAATTATTTAAATCCATCACTAAAGATGTCCTTGCTCTTAATGAAGTAATCAGCCCCGGAGTAAACCGTGAAGAAGAGGCAAATGTACAACATAATTTCGCCAAACGGAATGTGAGCGTAAGCAAAGATAGCGTTGTGAAGTAACAAGAAGATGATGGCGATGAATTGCGTTGTCGTCTTGATCTTCCCGGGCATCTTGGCTGCCATAACTTCACCGTTTTGTTCGACGATCAATAAACGAAGCCCCGTAACGGAAAGTTCCCGCCAAATGATGACGGAAGTTACCCAAGCTGGGACACTGCCACTTGCCGTTAAAACGATGAAGGCCGTCATGACTAGCAACTTGTCCGCTAGCGGATCAGCAAACTTCCCGAAGTTGGTAACTAAATGGTCCCGCCGTGCGATCCGCCCATCCAAGTTATCGGTGATCGTGGCCGCAATAAAAAGAACCGTGGCCCAAACTTGTGCAACTGGAACCGTAGCCCCTAAAAAGCTCACCTCACCCCAGCCGAGGGGTAAGACCATCAGTAATAAGAAAAATGGAATAATGATTAACCGGATAACGGTTAACTTATTTGGTAAATTCAAACTAACTCCTCCTCAAAAATCCCCTACCGAGTACTTGTGGTAGCAGTACTATTCGTTGTAGTCGCAGTCGACGTCCGTTGATTGTTAGCCGTTGCGGTTGATTGACCAGTCGTCGTAGTGCCCGACGTCCGTTGACTAGTACTAATTGTAGTCGTTCCAGTCGTTGTCCGCGTCGTCCCAGTAGTACCCGTCGTGGTTGAAGCTGAGCTAGCCGACGTAGAACTCGTTTGCGTTGTGCTAGCGCCAAAGTTAATTGTAATAACCCGGGTTGACGGGTATTGATTGTTGTTAGTGAAGTTAAGCGTTTGGTTACCAAGCTTGATTGTGACCCCACTAGCACTTCCAAGGGTAATAACAACCTTCTTAGCCGTTTTGGCTAGGGTTACCGAACCGGTTTCCTTTGCTTGCAATGTCTTAGCCAGCCGACTAGTGTTATCCACATTGACGGACGTGTAAAGGGCACTCGTCCCAGCTTTAACCGTCAAATCAGTATTCTTCTTCAAACTAGCGGTCGTATTGTAAATAACACTGGTCGAAGTCCGGGAAGCTTCAGTCAACTTCAGCTTAGTCTCCTTCTTCTCGCTCGATGAGGAAGCCTTCTTCTTGCTAGAAGAACTCGATTCCCCGGAAACCGAAACGGAGCTGGAATCAATCTTAGTAGCTGAATCAGCATGATTCTTAATAATCGTCGTTACCCAGATTGCCCCTAAGATGACCACGACAATCGCCCCAATAATGACGGTTGGAATGTACTTTCGCGCCCGGTCAAAGCTATCGGTCGTAACCTTGTGGCTTCCCCGCCGGGTTTCCACCGCTTGGGTCAGATGTTCGGAGTATTCCGTTGTCTTAGTTTTTGGCAAGTAATCATCGTAATCCTTCAGGAGTTCATTACCATCGATCCCAACCGTGTCAGCGTACTGCTTAACAAAGGCCCGGACATAGAAATCCCCTGGTAGTTCATCAAACTTTTCGTCTTCAATCGCAATCAGGTAGCGCTTTTGAATCTTGGTGGCTTGTTGTAAGTCATCGAGCGTGTAGCCGTTAGCGACCCGCGCATCTTTTAACTGTTGCCCAATTTGCAACTGTTTTTCATTTTCACTCATGCTCTATCCTCAATTCTTTTTCCTAATAACCTAGGTCAGTATAGCACATTCTTTTTCCCTACGAATTTAAAGTTTTTATAATTTCTTTTTGGAATTAATTAGCATCAATTTCGTAGACCGTTAACCGTTCCGGATCCATAAATTCCTTTGCAGCCGTTTCGACGTCTTCCCAGGTCAAAGCTTTTAAGGTCCGGATCTCATCAAAGATCGTTAAACTCCCCGTGTCCCGGGTCGCAAAGCGATTCACCACTGTTTCTGGTGAGTCCAAGGCCCCAACTAACCGGCCTAAGAGACCGTTCTTCAACATTGTAAACTGATCTTTTACCGCCGCAAGTTCTGCTCCGGCGTTTTCCACCATTTGGCTAATGGCGTCTCGAAAGGCCGCTTGTTGATCTGTTTCAGTCGCAAATAAGGCAAAGTTAAACCCCCGGTTACTTTCAAAATTAAAACTAAAGGAATCATCGATAATCCCCTGGTTGTAAAGATCTTGATAATGACGACCAGTATCATCAAAGAGGAGTTCCAACATCAAGGAAACAGCTAATTGGCGCCTTAAACGTTCTTGAGGATTGCCTGGCGATTGAACTCCCCGTAGGCCAACAATCACCTTCGGCCGGCCAACCGGCATCGTTAAGTGGCGATAAGGTAAGATGTCCTTCCCGCTTGGATCAGCAACTTCAAAAGTTAAGGCTTTTCCAGTTGGCGTATCAAAGGTCTTTTGGGCTTGATTAGCTTCAATCCACGCTAACGTTGCTTCAGGATCTAAGTTTCCTGCTAGCTGGAGGGTCATAAATTCTGGTTGATAATAGGTAGCGTGAGCGGCATACAAAAGTTCTGGCGTGATCTTTTGGAGCGACTCCTCGGTCCCAGCAATGTCGTCAGCTAAGGGATCGTGGGGGTAAAGGTTCCCCAACATGCCCATATAAAGGCGGCTATCCGGGTTGTCATTGTACATCCGAATTTCCTGGGAAATAATCCCAATTTCCTTTTGGACGGTTTGGTCCGTAAAGTATGGCGTTTGGACAAAATCTAAGAGGACGTTGAGATTTTCTTTAAAATGCCCGGTTGTCGAATAGAGATAACTGGTCTGAGTAAAGGCCGTAAAGGCATTGGCATCAGAGCCTAGGTCCCCAAAGAGGTCAAAGGCATCATGATCCGCCTTTTCAAATAACTTGTGTTCCAAAAAGTGTGCCATTCCAGCTGGGATTGGTTGCCCATCTGGTAAAAAACGATCGACCGCCCCAAAATCGGTGGTAAACATGGCATAGGTCTTATGAAAACCGGTCATCGGAAATAAACGGACCCGAAGACCATTTTGGAGGGTAGTTTCGTATACCGTTTGATTAAATTCACTGTAAGTTCGGGTTTCCATCTTAATTCTCCCCCTCAAGAAAATACCGGGCGGCCGGCTCAAGTTGTTGCGCCAGCTCGACAATTTTTGCCGGTGTAACTGCTTGAATAGCCGTTGGATAATCAGTTGGTTGAGCTTGCCGCAAAATTGTCCGCGCTAAAGCCCGTCCCAACAGATAATTTTCATCGTCTTGGTTAGCGTAGTATTGGTTAATCAAACCAGCCTTGACCTTCGCTACCGTCGTTTCATCAAAATCACCGGCTTGCATGGCAGTAATTTGGTCCTGAATTAATTTTTCAGCTTCAGCGACCTTATCAGCACCAATCCCCGCTGAGATAAGTAAGTGCCCAGAAAAGGCCCGCAACCCACTACTTGCGGTGTAAGCCAGACTGGCTTTTTCACGGACATTGACAAAGAGCTTGGAATAAGGAGTGCCCCCTAAAATTCCGTTCATCACAATCGCAGCCCGGTAATCAAGTTCGCCAAAGTAAACCGGGAAGGTATAAGCTAAATTGAGATGGGCCTGTTGAATTGGTTGGTGTTCAACCAAGTTCTTGAAAGCTTCCTTTGGTTGATAATGGAAAAGCGTGGTTGGTAAATGACTTTCCCGTGGTTGGAACGGTAGTTGTTGAAGACTTGCCATAGCCGCATCGGCATCAACGTCACCAATCACAAAGATATCAACTTGGTCTTCATTTAGCATTTGGTGGTAAGCCGCCACCGTCGCTTCATTGGTAACTGCCTTGGCTTGGTCTAAAGTCCCTGAGCTTGGGATCTCCATAACCGAGCCGGTTTGGTAGTACAGTTGTTCCAACTGGCGGACGGAATAAAACTGCTTGTCGTCTTCCCAAGATTTTAAGGTTGCCACTAGGTTGGCTTGTTGCCGTTGCCAGGTGGTGGGCTCAAATTGGTTGTTGACCATTAGAGGATGGAAAATTAATTCGCCCAGGGTGGTAATCATTTGGCCAAGAATATGGGGCGCAAAGTGCTCACTTACAAAAGTTGCCTTTAACCGCAAGGTATGGGCATGCCCAATCCGAGTCACATAACCACTGACAGCGGCCCCGTATAAGTTAGCTAAATGGCGGGAAAGTGCCGTTTGCGTTGGATACTTTTCACTGCTGGTGACCAACAAGTTTGCCAACAAATTCCTAACCACCGCATTCTCCCGGGTCTGTAAGGTGGTAAAGTTAACTAAGACCTTGGTTTGCTTAAATTGTTGTGTGGGGATAATATGCACGTTAACCCCATTGGCTAATTGAAAATCCAATTAGAATTCCTCCCAATCACTGAGCATTAAATATGTATCGTTTTAAAACCACTCTAACAATGATAACAAACCTCACCACTGAATACATACTTTTCTGAAAAATATTTGCGATTTGGTTATCATCTCAGCCCAAATTAATACAAAAAGCCCTAAGACTAGGATCTCCTAATCTTAGGACTTTTCTTTTAATTATCTATCGCCTAGGCGCGGCTCATTGCCCCGTCGTTCCGAGCATAGTATCGTTGACCATTGTAGTAAACATAACTATTCCGGGTTAAGTCACCATTATTTTCTGCAAAGTGAACTAAGAAATCATTAACGTGAGTGAATCCATGGACCATCTTACCATCAGTTCCGTAGTAAACAATCCGGCCAGACAAGTTAATCCACCCCTTTAACATATCGCCGTTCCAACGGTTAAAGTTGTACCAAGCTCCATTAATGTTTTGTTCACCATATTGCATTTGACCATTAACGTTGTAGTAAACCGTCCGGCCATCGGCAAGCTTAACGAATCCGGTGTGCATGTCACCATTCCACTTGTTAAAGTTGTACCAGTGACCGTTAATTTGCTTTTCACCGTGAACCATTGCTCCCGTTGAAGAATCATAGTAAACCGTCCGACCATCACTAAGCTTCGTGAAACCAGTTACAACTTTACCATCTTTAATTAAGTACCATTGGCCATTTACTTCGTTTTCACCATTAGCAAGAACAAGGATCCCATTCTTGTCTACAGTGTAAGTAGCATTATCGATCTTAACTGTCTTTCCTTGAGCCATTGCACCTTGTTCGCTTGGATCAAAGTAACTTAAGGTCTTCGTTTCTGGATTGTAGCTAACACCGGTAATTTGATCCCCATTGTTTTCACGGAAAAGGTATGTCTTACCGTTAACTTCACTCAAACCATGGAGCATTCCACGACCCTTACCATTAGCATCCACGTCATAGTAAACCGTCCGACCATCAGCTAACTTAGTAAAGCCCCGTAATACATCACCGTTATCGGTCCGGAAGTTATACCATTGACCGTTAATTTGGTGTTCACCATATTGCATTTGACCATTAGCGTTGTAGTAAACCACCCGGCCATTTACTAACTTAGTAAAGCCAGTTGACATTACCCCCTCAGCATCAAAGTGATACCAGTGGCCTTGGATTTGGGCTTCCCGGTCTTTAAGAGCGGTTGGCGTAAAGTAGTAAGTCTTCCCATTAACCGTTTGGAAACCAGTCTTAAGATCCCCGTTATAAATATTAGCGTCGAAGGTTTCCTTAACTACATTACCATTTTTATCCTTAACACTAACTGTGGTTAAACCATGGATCATCCCTTGACCAGTAGCATCCTTGTTTACGTCATAGTAAACCGTCCGGCCATCGCTTAACTTAGTTAATCCCATGTAAAGGTGACCATCATATTTGTCAAACAGATACCACTTACCATTAATCTTATGTTCACCATGGAGCATAACTCCATCTTCGTTATAGTAAACGGTCTTATTTTGATCAGTTAATTCATACCAACCAGTAAGGATTTTGTCATCCTTACTTAAAAGATACCAATTACCTTTATTATCTGACTTTTGATATGATTTAGCTGGAGCTACAACTGCCTTCTCAGAATTATCAGTTGCCGCACTGCTATTTGCCGAAGAGTTAGGTGAACTATTCACAGATGAACTTGCACCGCTGTTTACCGAAGAGTTAGCTGAACTATTCGCAGATGAATTTGCACTGCTGTTTGCCGAAGAGTTGGCTGAACTATTTGCAGATGAATTTGCACTGCTGTTTGCTGAAGAGTTAGCTGAACTATTCGCAGATGAGTTCGCACTGCTATTTGCAGAGGAACTTGCATTGCTATTTGCAGAGGAGTTAGCTGCTGAAGCACTAGCTGAAGCGGCAGCACTAGCCGCCTTTTCAGCTTCGCCTAAAGCTTCAACCACGTTTGTCTTTAAGTATGCTGTTTGGTCTTCATTTGGCATCCCCATTGAACTTAGGTTGATGATAACGTGGATCTTGTAATTATCCTTCAAATTAGTAGCAGCTGTAGTAACAGTCCAGTCCTTGCCATTGTTGCTAGAAACAAATGGTGTATTCGCAGTACCATCAACTAAGTCAAAGGTTTTAATCATTGACCCCATCTTAGACGCAGTATCGGTCATTGAGATCGTTAACTTAACTTGATCGTTTTGCTTTACTGCTTGACCAGACGTTTTAAACATATTAGCCATCATGGAAGGCGTAGTTGTTTCTTCGCCATTTGTCCCCGTCTTTTTAAAAGTTACCGTTGGGGTAGCGCTAATTGCATTATTAGTAGTGGACGTAGCTGATGCACTTGAGTTAGCACTCGTACTTGAAGTAGCAGGCGTAGCGCTCGAAGCAACACTACTGTTAGCTGCTGAAGCGGCAGTGCTTGAATCACTAGCGTTTGCGCTTGCAACCGCAGTTGTGCTTGCTGATGCGGTTGCAGTGTTATCAGCAGCGCTAGCGGCCACTTGGCCCCCCGCCATCAAGCTAACCGCCGTAATCCCGGCAACTAACCACAATTTACCACTCTTATACATCTTAAAATGACGCTTAATTTCTGGTGTTTGTTTACTCATGCGAAACTCCTTCAATTGATCATTAGATTTTTGCTTAACACCTAGATTCTACCATTTATCGCAACCGCCTTCAATTGTTTGTCTCGTAAAAAAAACAGCCACTAATCATTAGCGACTGTTTTATAAACTACTTCCGGTAAACATAGTAATATGGCTTTTCATCATAATTCCAGTAGTAGTTGTAATTCAAGTTTTGGACAGCAGTATTCTTTTGCCCATCTGTGTAATAACAAGTTGAAATCATCTTCGCATCACTACCAGAACCAGTCATGATCCCCGTATGACCAAATTCACCAGCACTGTAACCTTTCCGACCCCAAATAATGACATCCCCAAGTCGATGATCATTTTCATAACCGGAGTTTTCGTGAACTAAGTGATAACCATTTTGGATTAGGTACCCATGCAAACTTTCGGTATTGTATAGGTAGGAGTATGGTACGCCAGAAGCTTCATAAAGTGCTTGCGTTACGGAACCAGAACAATCAGCCGTGCCATCAGATCCATTCCGAGACCCATACATAGAGTACGTAACCTTACCAATCCGGTGGTAGAACCAGGAAATCAACTTAATCGTGTAACTGTCCGTGATTTGAGCTCCAGTCCCGGAATCGAAGAAGTATTCCTTACCATCAATCCAGACATCACCCCGGGCAGCATCACCATTATTAGTTACAAAGTAGTATTCACTACCATTGATTTTTTGCCAACCATACAGCATATCACCGCTTGCATCATAGTAAACTAACCGCCCATCAGATAATTTAATAAATTGCGCCTTTGCCATTGCACCGGTATAGATATTGAAGTTGCGCCAATGACCATCAACTTGCTTTTCACCATGAACCATCTTCCCTGACGTTGGTTCATAGTAAACCGTCCGGCCATCTGAAAGGTTAACAAATCCGGTCAACATTGCACCATTATTAGTTGCAAAATCATACCATGAGCCGTCAATTTCTTTTTCACCATGGACCATGATCGCAGTTGTTGGATCATAATAAACTTTCCGATTACCAGAATCGATTTGCCATCCAGTCTTTAGCTTACCCGTTTGGCTATCATACAAGTACCAATTACCATTAACGTTATTTTCGCCATTCTTGAGAACCAAGTAGCCGTTTGAATCAATTTGGTATGACGTACCATCAAGTGTAATCGTTTTTCCACTTACTATCTTCCCATCTGAGCCAAAGTACTGAAGTTTTTCAGTATTTTCATCGTAATAAACAGTGTCTTTTTCGATTCCGTTTAAATTACCATTCCACTGATTAAAAGAATATAGAACACCATCGACTAGTTGGAAACCGTGTAGCATCCCCCGACCGTTACCTTCACCATCAACATCGTAATAAACCGTCCGACCATCGCTTAACTTAACGAAGCCACGCTTTACATCGCCATTATCTGTCCGGAAATTATACCACTTCCCGTTACGCGATTTGCTAGTTCGTAACATTTAACAAAAAAAGCCTAACAAGGTTAGAC
>DHKFI23501__coassemble_658_pt1 | contig 25020 bp, 28 predicted proteins | sample DHKFI23501__metabat2_high_PE_018 | metagenome-assembled genome bin DHKFI23501 | reverse complement strand
ATTACCGCCACATCCTGTGGCAAAGCGGCCGGGTGTGTCGCAACCTTCCACTTCATCGCCTAACTTGACTGAATCAGTAGGGGAAGTGGCTTTCTCGCCCCTGTTGTTCAGCACATTTACTATCATACAGGAAAGCCTGCTTTAGATCAAGGATTTTCTGAAATTAATTTTTGATTTTCATTTTCTTCTCTTAAAAAAATCATCTTCCAAGATTTTACTCGCAAGATGATTAAAAGCTACTATAATTTTATGCCCGACGCATTGCTTCATCATAATTCTTGGTGCCAACAAAGATTTCGTGAGTGTAAGGGTTAATCCCAAGTTACCTTGAGCGTTTCAAAATAATCGCTAAAACGACAACATTAATTACTAAAGCGAGGATTGCAATCAAGCCCATTGCAACTGGATCAACTGAACTTGGGTGAACATCTGGGTTCATAAACCATTCTTATATAAGACCGGTAGAATTGCAAATTTCCCTTGATCTTGGAAAAGCGGAAAGACTTGGGCAAACATACTCCAAATTGAAAGAGTGTAGGCACGGTTTTGGATCCTGCCCCTTTGTTCCAAAAGGCAGCCACAACATATCTTGCTGATTCTTTGAGGAATAAATTGCCCACCAACCTGTCATACAGGAAATGTTCAAGATCCCTGCTAGGCCGTTAACAATGTTCCACCAACTACCATAGAGCCAAGATAACCACCATTGAGATTGGCCTTGAGCTAAATGCGATATGCCATTAAAAGCAGATTGAAAATCACTCCCAACCGCAATCAAGATATTGATTGCCACAATTACAAGAAGAAAATCCCGCCGGCTTTTGAGCGCCGGGCAACTTCATTTGCGAGGATTAGTGCAACAAAAACCATTAACCAACCACAGAACTGCCATAAAGCACTATGACCATAGACTTGAAATAACATCTTTCGCCACTCCTCTCCAATAAATATATTTTTATTACATCTATATTATAGATCACAATATATGTAATGAGAGGAGTTAAAATTCGTTAACTAGTTTATAAAGTGACAACTTTAATTTTTTATCGTTTTGGAAACTTTGATAAGGATCAATTTTTTCTTAGAGTAAACTCCATATAATAGTTGAAAATTAACACTAATTCTTATGAATGGAGGTTACAACATGAAAATCCAACGTTTTTACCAACAACATCAAAAAACTATTCTTGGAATCATGACCGGCTTATTAAGTATTGCCTACCTATTTAAGTGGCAGCAAAATTTCTTGCTATTTAATACCCTTTTAGCCCTTGTCGCAATAATTGGGGAAATTCCCCTCTTCCTTCGAGCGACCAGTGCCCTTAAATTTAAATTAGTCTCAATTGAGCTCTTAGTTACAATTGCGGTAATTGGTGCTTTCTTCATCCAAGAGTTTAGCGAGGCGGGAATCGTCGTTTGGTTGTTTTCTTTAGGGAACCTGCTTGAGGAGCTTTCCTTACAGAAAACCCGTCAATCCGTTAAAGAACTTGTTCAACTCGCTCCAAAAGCGGCTTACCGGATTGTGAGCCCCGAGGACCGAAAAGGTGAACTAGTGGCAATTGACGACCTCGACGAAGATGATTATGTCTTGGTTAGGACGGGGGATCAAATTCCAGTCGATGGTGAAGTGGTTAGGGGGAGTGGCTACGTTGACGAAGCCCCGATCACTGGCGAGGCCAAACCCCAAGCTAAAAAAATTGGAAATTCAACTTATGCGGGGACTAACTTAACCGATGGGACCTTAGTAGTTCAAGCTAGTCGGGTGGGTGAAGATACTACTTTTGGTCAACTAATCGAATTAATTGAAGAGGCCCAAGATAGCCAAACCCAAGCCCAACGAAAAATTGACCAATTTGCTAAGTACTATACCCCGATTGTCTTAGTGATTGCCCTCATTGTCTTCATTACTAGTCGACAAATTGAATTAGCCATTACCGTCTTAGTGCTTGGTTGCCCAGGGGCCTTAGTGATTGGGGTTCCCGTTTCAACCGTTGCTGGAATCGGAACTGCCGCCAAAAGTGGTATTTTGGTCAAAGGAGCCACGGTTTTCGAAACCTTCCGCAAGGTTAACTGGCTTGCCTTTGACAAAACCGGTACGATTACTAGTGGTCATCCAGCGGTTACGAAAGTCGTTAACTTAGCCGGCGACGAAAAACTTAATACTCAGTATCTTGTTAGTGTTGAAACAGAGGCTACCCATCCCCTCGCCAAAGCCATCGTCCACCACTTTGCTTCCGCTACCCCCTTTCCAACCGAACAATTTACCACCGTCAAAGGAGCTGGCATTAAAGCTATGATTGCTGGCCACCACGTGCTGGTTGGAAACGAAGAACTAATTCAAGCGGCTGGCATCACTAATTTACCAACGCTTACGCCAACTACCACCCATGTTTTAATGGCGGTTGATAATCAATTGACCCTCGCCCTCGAAATCATGGATCCACTAAAGGAAACAACTCCAGCCGCCATTAAACAACTCCAGTCCCACTACCACCTCGCCCTCTTGACTGGTGACCATCAAGCAGTGGCGGAAGCAACCGTGGCTGGCCTTGATTTTGACGCCATTCATGGGGACCAACTCCCTAAAGATAAGGTTAATTTTATCCAAGCAACCCAGGATAAGGGCCAAAAAGTGGCCTTTATCGGCGACGGGATTAACGATGGTCCAGCATTAGCGACAGCGAAAGTTGGGATCGCCATGGGAAGCGGGAGCGATACGGCAATTGAAACGGCCGACATTGTCCTTCCAACCTCAGATCTTTCTCGCTTACCGATTTTAAATCGAATTGCTAAAGCTACGATGTGGAATATGAATGAAAACATCAGTATTGCTTTGTTAACCGTTTTGTTACTATTCATTGGCCTATTTACAGGTTATATCCACATGGCTTCCGGAATGCTTATCCACGAAGCTAGTATCCTCGTGGTAATTCTAAATAGTTTCCGTTTATTACGTCACTTTTGATCCACGTCAAGGTTTTTTATTAGTTTTAACTTAATAATAGTAAAAAAAGTAAATGGAGGGATCATCATGCAAAAAATCACCATGGCTGTTGACCAATTAACCTGTCCTAGTTGTTTAACTAAGATTCAAACGGCTCTAGATCAACAAACAACCGTTACTTCCAGTAAAGTTCTTTTTAATGCCGGAAAAGTTAAATTAACGGCAACTGACGATGCAAATCCCAATGAATTCAAAAAGATCGTCGAACAACTCGGTTACCCAGTTACTAATCTCAAAGTAAAGGAGCTCGCTTAAAATGATTGATATCGAAAAACTTACCCAAGCCGAACTAGATCGGGCTGACCAAGAACACCATACGCCAACTGCCGGGGCAATGATTAGCCATGTCGTTGCTAACTTGTGGCTTCACCAACTTAAAATTGAACAAGCCACCCTCTTTGTTAAAAAATGTGGAGTTAGTCTTTTCTTAACCCAAGCTGGCCCAGAATGGCAAGCAAAGGAAGCTGACTTTATCCACCGCCTTAACCAAGCCTTAGCCGATGAAGGTGATTTAGTCCCGACCACTAGCCACCAAATCTTGGAATACACAATGTTAAAAGAATCCTTGGGGAATAAATTTAAGCCGGCCCGAGACCAACTCTTTGACCTAATTCAAGATTTTGATACTCAATTAATGTTTATTACGCGGGCAATTGAATTGGCCCAAAAGGAACACCACTATGCGCAAGCAGCCTTATTAGTTGAATTGTACGGTTGGCAAAAAGCCCAAATCCGGCGGGGACAAACAATTCTCGGCCACAACGTTAATGAAGGTTTAGCTAGCGCTGAAGAAGACGATGATGAAGATTAAACAAACAACAAGGGAAGGATCGCCAATGGCAAAAGAACTTTGTGTCCAGTTAGTGCCCCTCTTTAATCAACTTCCACTAGCCGATCAAGAACAGATTGAAGCTCTGTTAAAGCAAGCCGAGCATCCCCGGGGTGAAATCGTTTTGGATCCACTTTCGAAACCACAATTAATTATCGTGGCAAAAGGAAAATTGCGGATGGAAACCTTGGCTAGTGATGGCACCAAACAAGTGAACCAAATTATTGGCGCTGGTGATTATGCCGGAACCGAATGGCTTTTTGGTGAAACTAACCAGGCAACCTACTTAACAGCTGCTCAAAATAGCCTAGTTTGTCACCTCGAAATGGATGATTTTAAAGCTTTGTTAGCAAAGTTACCTACCTTAGCTTACCGTCTCCTTCGCTTCACAATTAATCAAAACCATGCTCTGCAACGCCAAACTTACTACCTTGGATTAACCCGGGTTGAAGAACGGGTGATGGCTTACTTTAATGATCAAAAAATGGACCAACAAAGTTCCGTCATCACCCTCCCCTTTAAATTAGCTGAATTAGCAGCTTATTTGGGAACCACCCCCGAGACCATTTCTCGAACCATTAAACACCTTAGTGACGAAACCAAAATTGAGCAATTAACCAAAGCCAAATACCGGCTTTTAAAAATGGAAAAATAAGGGCAAGCAAACTTAAAAACTAGTATAATTAACTTAATGTGTTACCGTTTTCGTAAAGAAGGAGTGCAAAAATGGAAACAATTAAGTTCGGTAAATCTGAAGTTGTCGCTAACCCGCTTGGGCTAGGCACTAACGCCGTTGGGGGTTATAACTTATTCCATCAATTAGCTGATGAAGATGGAAAACAGCTGGTGGAAGCAGCGATTGCCTGCGGCATTAACTTGCTTGATACCGCCTATGTATACGGTTTAGGTCATTCTGAGGAATTGGTCGGTCAGGTCATTAAAAATCACCGGCGGGAAGATTTAGTAGTTGCAACGAAGGGCGCTCACGACTTCTCAACTGGTGAAGAAGTTATCAATAACGATCCCGCTTTTCTTCGTCAACAAGTCGAAAATAGCTTACAGCGACTTCAAACTGATTACTTAGACATTTACTACATTCACTTCCCAGATCATGATACGCCAAAAGCCGAAGCCGTCGGAGCTTTACAACGCTTACGGGAAGAAGGTAAGATCCGGGCGATTGGTGTTTCCAACTTCAGCCTCGCCCAAATCAAAGAAGCGAATGCTGATGGTTACGTTGACGTTGTTGAAGATGAATTTAGCCTATTACATCAAGACCACCTAAATGATGGCATGTTAAATTATCTTCATGATAATCAAATTAGCTTTGTACCTTACTTCCCACTAGCTTCTGGACTCTTAACCGGAAAGTATGACCACCTAGTAACCTTCCCAGATGATGATATTCGAAGCCAAATTGCCGACTTTAAGGAACCCCGGTTCAGCCAAGTCCGCCAAGCAGTTGACCAAATCCGGACAATTGCGAACGCCCATCAGGCTACGGTTGCCCAAGTCGTTCTCGCTTGGTACCTCGCCAACCCACTCATCAGCGCCGTTATCCCTGGGGCCAAGCGGGCATCACAAGTCGAAGCTAACGCCAAGGCAATGGAACTTCAGTTAAGCAAAACTGAATACCAAACCATTGAACAGGCCTTCCAAGGATTCCAAAACACTACTTCTGGAAAATCTTTGAAGGATCCGGATTAGACATCCCACCAAAAAAGTAATAGCTCCAAGCAAAAGTCGCAACCGAGTACCAAAAGCAAGTACAAGGTTGCGACTTTTTTAGTTTATTTCACATTCACCTTTGTCACTTCCCCACTGACAAAAGTCCGGCTTCCTTTGGGGGTGGAAACGACTAGGGCACCATCATCATTGATTTGAGTGGCAGTCCCAAGAATAGTTTCGTGGGCTCCTCGAAGTTCGACTTGCCGTCCGAGGACAAATGAATGCTTACGGTAATTGGTTAAAAATTCCCCACTTGGAAAATCAGTAACTCTCGTTTGAATTGCATCTAATAAGGCAGCCACAAGTCGATTGCGATCAACCATTTCCCCTAATCGCCCTGCTTTTTGGGTCAATTCAGCTGGAAAATTGGTCGTTGAAAGATTCATCCCACAGCCAATTACCACCGTTTGGGCAGATTGGGTTTCTAAATCGGTTACTGCTTCAGTTAAAATCCCAACCACCTTTTTACCGTTACAGTAGACATCGTTGACCCACTTCAATTGAAGGTCAGCTTGCGGGTAAAAACGGTGTAGAACTTGCCAAACGGCTTCGGCAACTCCCGTCGTCAAGAGACCCGGATTTTTTAATGGTGAGATAAGCTGAAAGGCAACTGAGAAATAAAGGCCCGTTCCTGCTGGTGAGTAAAATTGGCGTCCCCGACGCCCATAGCCCGCCGTTTGTCTTTCTGCCAGCCACACCGCTGGTAAGGCAACCTGCCGGTGACTAATGGCAGCCTTAGCTTGATCTTGGGTTGAAGAAAGCTCATTGAAAACCATTACTTGACCAACAAATTTCTGGCAATTATTCTGAATCACCGGCGTCGCCAATTTGCTAGTCCCTAAGTAGGTATACCCCTTTGATGGCTGTCCTTGAATTTCAAAGCCCGCTTTTCGTAAGACCTGGATTGCTTTCCAAATACTCTCGCGACTAATTTGAAGCCGAGTCGCTAATTCACTACCGATAATTGCCCGGTTAGGTTGCTTTAAAAATTCTGCAAGAACTTTTTCTCGTGTGGTTGCCATATGGCATCCCCTCCGTTAATACATTATTTAATTAAACTGATGGGACAGGATTTTTCGTAGTCGCCTAGCAACCATCACACTTAAACTGGCTTTAATAACATCACCAGGCAAAAAAACCATTTCAGCAATCAAAGCCTTACTAAAACCAAAGTGGAAAATAGTTGCTAACCAGATAATTTCGCAAAGATTAATCCAGAGCACTCCAAAAAGGAAAAGAACTAACCATTCCCGCCACCATCTTGCTCGCCACCAGGTTAATTTTAACACGCTCCCAATCATTAGTGGGGTCACTAACCAACTTAGGATTGCCCCACCAGTTGGACCAACAAAACTTGCGAGGCCACCATTGCCACCTGAAAGAAAGGGAAAACCAAGCGCCACTAAAACTAGGAATAGAGCAACTGCAAGGATTCCCCGCTTCGGTCCTAATAACTCACCCGCCAACATAATCCCAAAATTTTGTAAAATAATTGGGACTGGCAAAAAGCCAACTGGGATTCCTGGAAAAAGGCCTAACACAATAATCAAAGTAATCATGATTGCAGTCATCGTGATTGAGCGGATTGAATTTGTTTTCATTTGATCTTCCCTTCTTCTTTTGTAACCCATTTTATTATATAAGGGTTACAATAAATTTAAAAGAAAAAGTGGTTGCAGTTCAGCCACTTTAACATCCATAACTAGATAAGGTGAACACCCTTATCAACGTAGATTACGTCACCAACGACCCCAGTGCTGAGATCACTCATCAAGAAGGCACAGGTACCCCCGATTTCATCTAAAGTAACGCTCTTCCCGTCAGTCGTCCGGTTTTGAGATTCCTTCAAGAGATCGCTGTGACCCTTAATTCCAGTAACCGCTAAGGTCTTCATGGCACCAGCTGAGATCGCGTTAACCCGGATGCCGTTAGCTCCCATGTCACGGGCAAGGTAACGAACGTTGGCTTCAAGCGCCGCCTTAGCAACTCCCATGACGTTGTAGTTAGGAATTGCCCGTTCAGAACCGAAGTAAGTTAAGGTCACAATACTTGCAGGGTTCTTCAAGAGGGCTTGTTTTTCGGCTTCCTTAGCAACTGCCAATAAGGAGTAGGCCGAAACATCTTGAGCTAAGGCATAACCTTCCCGAGAAACGTTAGTGATGGAACCGCCCAATTCTTCCTTCTTGGCGTATGCAATGGCGTGAACTAAGCCATCCAATTGGCCAAACCGTTCCTTGATCGCGGTAATGGCGGCAATGATGCTTTCATCACTCGCAACATCACATTCAATTAAGCGATCATCATCATTAACCAACTTGGCAACACTCTTCTTAAGCCGTTCGTTTTGGTAAGTGTAAATTAATTCCGCCCCTTGAGCGGCCATGACTTGAGCACAGCCCCATGCGATTGAACGTTGGTTGGCAACTCCCATTACCAAAATCTTTTTTCCTGCTAATAAATTTTCCATGGTTCCCCCTGTTAAAATTTCCGATAACGTTCGCGGCGCCGCGCAATTAATTCAGCTGGCGTCAGCGTTTCTAACTGTTTCAACTGCTTGTCTAAAATTAAGTCAACTTTACTGATAACCGCCTGGTGATCATCCGGTTCTTCGATAATGCCCTCGATAATCTTTTGCTTTAACAAAGCTTGCGGTGTCAACTGCATTAACTCAGCAGCTTCATCTGCCCGGCGGCTATCTTTCCATAAAATTGACGCAAAGCCTTCTGGTGAAAGAATGGAGTAAGTACTGCGTTCGAGCATCCAAACTTCATCCCCGGCTGAAAGAGCCAAGGCCCCACCGCTACCACCTTCACCTAAAATTACGGTAATCATTGGAACTGGAAGCTGGCTGATGGTCAACAGGTTTTGGGCAATTGCCGCTCCTTGACCATTTTCTTCTGCCGTTTGCCCGGGATAAGCTCCCGGCGTATTAACGAAACAAATAATTGGTCGGTGAAAATGAGCAGCTTGCTTCATTAACCGCAAAGCCTTCCGATAACCACTTGGACTCGGACAACCGAAGTGGGTCGCCATCTTTTCTTCCGGTGTGGTCCCCCGGTGAGTGGCAATTACCGTTACTGGTCGGCTATGAAAATAACCCATCCCACCAATAATAGCTGGATCATCGCCACCCAAGCGATCCCCATGTTGTTCAAAGAAGTCAGTAATTAGGCCATTAATTAACTCGTGACCCGAAATTTTATTATCACTCCGGGCAGCGGCCACAATTTCAGCAGCCGTTAATTTATTAGTCATCTTGCCGCCCTCCTAACCGTAATAATTGGTGTAAGGTTTGCTTTTCGACTTGCCGGGAAATGATTTGGTCAATAAAGCCATGTCGCAAAACGTTCTCCGCTTGTTGCAAATCATGAGCAATTTGTTCGTGAGTGGTTTGCTCAATCACCCGCCGACCAGCAAAACCAACCAAGGCGTGCGGTTCAGCTAATGTAAGGTCTGCTTGCATAGCAAAACTAGCCGTAACCCCGCCAGTCGTTGGATCAGTTAGCACCACGATTGATAGCAAACCGGCCCGATGATGTTCAGCTAAGGCCGTGCTGACCTTTTGCATCTGCATTAAGGAATGGATTCCTTCCTGCATTCGGGCCCCACCGGAAGCTGTGAAGATAACAACTGGACGTCTAGCTTGCGTTGCCGCTTCAACTAAGCGGGTTAATTTTTCACCAGTCGTTGAACCAAGTGACCCCATTATAAAAGTTGGATCCATAATTGCTAAGTTAAATACAACTTTCTCAATCTTGGCTTCGCCCGTTAAAACTGAATCATTTAACCCGGTTGCTACTTGCGCTTTAGCAAGTTTAGCTTGGTAGCCAGGAAAACCAAGGGGATCTGTTGGCTTCAAGTCACTAAACAAGGGCTTAAAATCATCAACTAACCACCCCAACCGCTTTTGGGCGCTAATCCGAAAACCATAACCGCAATTTGGGCAAGTTTGGTATTCATCCATTTGTTGAGCGGTAAAAACGGTTTGGCAAATTGGGCACCGGCGGTAAATGCCATCCGGAACCCGTTCATCTGCCCGGGGATCCGTTTTAACCAGATGATCACTTAACGTATTTGATTTTTCGTAAAGTTTCATTTCATTCTCCTTTACTCACCGGTTAATTAGCTAAGCACTCTGCGTTTTTTTAGCTGTAATTTCAGCCTGTAGGCGTGGTAAGATGGCTTGTTCCAAATAGTTGGTTGTTGCCTTCCCTGCCAAGAAGCCGGTATCAGCTAAAATTCGTAAGTGGAAAGCCTGATTAGTATAAATTCCCTTAATTACCATTTCTTTAAGCAGCCGCTGCTCTTTAGCAATCGCAACTTCTCGGCTTGACCCAAGGGCTACCACTTTAGCAATCATCGAATCATAGAAAGGACTAATCGTTGCTCCTGGATAAAGAGCCGTATCAATCCGCATCCCCAAATTTCCTACTGGCAAGTAGAGATCTTTGACTTGTCCTGTGCTTGGCCGGAAGTTATTTGCCGGATCTTCGGCATTAATTCGGCATTCAATCGCATGCCCTTGAGGGATTAATTGATCCTGGGTAACCCCAAGCGGCTTTCCGGCTGCAACTTCAACTTGGAGTTGAACAAGGTCCACCCCAGTTACCATTTCAGTAACGGTATGTTCCACCTGGATTCGGGTGTTCATTTCCATGAAGTAGAAATGATGATCTTGATCCATCAAGAACTCCAAAGTCCCAGTATTTAAATAGTGGAGAGCGTGAACAGCCTTGATAGCGATCGCCCCAAGTTCAGCCCTTTCAGCTGGACTAATCAAAACACACGGGCTTTCTTCAATAACCTTTTGCTTACTCCGTTGCAAAGAACAGTCACGTTCAGGAAAATACACCGCGTTTCCTTGAGCGTCCCCAAAGACTTGCACTTCGATGTGCTTAACATGCTCCAGAATTTTTTCCAGGTACATCCGTCCATCACTAAAGGAAACCAGAGCTTCTTGTTGGGCTTGGGGAAAGGCTTCTTTTAATTCAGCTTCGTCATTAACCCGCCGAATTCCTTTTCCGCCACCACCAGCAGCGGCTTTGATAAGAACAGGGTAGCCAAGTTGGCTCGCAACCTGACAAGCTTCTTCAACCGAGTTAACATCGCCATCGCTCCCGGGAATTACGGGAACCCCGGCCTGCTTCATTTGTTCTCTGGCATGTTCCTTATTCCCCATCAAATCAATGGTTTCTGGTTTTGGGCCAATAAAGGTTAGGCCACAAGACTCACACAAGCGAGCAAATTCCGTATTTTCAGATAAGAAACCATACCCTGGATGAATGGCTTCTGCCCCGGTACCAATTGCGGCTGCCAGGATGTTTTTCATGTTCAAGTAGGAATCCTTGGCTTTCGGGCCCCCAACGCAAACTGCTTCGTCTGCCAACTGAACGTGGAGACTTTCCCGGTCGGCGGTTGAGTAGATTGCCACGGCCGTAATTCCCATTTCTTTCAGGGTGCGAATAATCCGTACCGCAATCTCACCCCGATTAGCGACTAAGACCTTCTTAAACATTCAATTCACCTACCCAATCATAAAGGTGAGTTCCGCCGTGCAAGCGCGCTTACCATCAACAGTGGCAACTGCCTTACCAATACCAATTGAACCCTTCACCTTTTCAAGTTCGACCTTCAAGACCATTTGATCACCTGGCCGCACAACCCGCCGGAATTCAGCGCTCTTGATACCACCAAAATAAGCCGTCTTGCCTTTAAATTCTGGTTGACTTAACAAAGCAATCGCACCGGTTTGGGCTAATGATTCGACGATGAGTGCTCCAGGCAATACCGGATTGTTTGGAAAGTGACCATTAAAAACCGTTTCATTGATCGTGACGTTGCGCCGGGCAATTGCATATTGCCCTGGTTCAACTTCATCAACCCGATCAATTAAAATCATTGGGTACCGGTGTGGTAAAATCTTTTGAATTTGGGTAATGTCTAAATCCTTTAACATTTAGTTCCCCTTTCTAGGCTGGTTCAACTTCAAAAAGTAGTTGATCAACTTCAACTAATTGTTCATCCTCAACCGCAATTTGCTTAACCGTCCCTTTAACATCACTCTTGATTTCCGTCATCATCTTCATGGCTTCAATCACACAAACGACTTGGCCCACCTTCACTTGATCACCAACTTGAATGTAAGGTTTAGCCCCCGGCTTTGGTTGGAGATAAACCGTTCCAACTAAAGGTGCCGTAATACTATTCGTTGTTGGCTGAGCGGTTTTTGAAGCCAGTTGAGTAGGCGTCGTGGTCGGTACAGAAGCAACTGCTGAAACTGGCGCTTCCTTAGTTTCCTTTGGCCGCGCATTCTTATTCTTACTGAGGTAAAGGTGGAAATCGCCGTCATTCAATTCAAATTCCCGAGTATCACCATCTTCAAAAGCCTGCATAATTTTTTCAAGTGTTTCAACTTTCATGCTTAACTAATCCTCCTCCCAACGCTTAAGCGCTAGTACGGCATTGTGACCACCAAAACCGAAGGAATTACTAATCGCGTAATGACTTTCGTGGTTTTGGTTTTCACTGTTTACTAAGGTAACTGGGCATTCTGGATCTTGAACTTCACAACCAGCATTTGGTGGTAAGACCCCTTCTCGGAGACCTGCTGCTGTTAAGACCGCTTCGATTGCTCCAGCCGCTCCAAGGAGGTGACCAGTCATCCCCTTCGTGGAACTTACTAAGACGTCATGATCGCCGAAGACTTGCCGAATCGCTTTGGATTCACCTGAATCGTTAGCAACCGTAGCCGTCCCATGAGCGTTAACGTAGTCAACATCTGTTGGCTTAATACCCGCTTCTGCAATTGCAAGCCGCATTGCCCGGGCCGCTTCAACTCCGGCTGGATCTGGTGACGTAATGTGGTAAGCGTCTGAAGTGGTTCCGTAACCAACCACTTCGCCAAGAATCTTAGCCCCACGTGTCTTCGCATGGTCGTAGGCTTCCAGGATCAAAGTCCCGGCCCCCTCACCAAGGACAAAACCATTCCGGTCCTTATCAAATGGCCGCGAAGCCTTCATTGGATCTTCCGTCGTTGATAGGGCCGTTAAGGCAGCAAACCCAGCGATTCCAATTTCGTTAACGGAGGCTTCTGCCCCACCAGTGATCATTACTTGGGCCCGTCCTTCCTTGATTTGGCGGAAAGCTTCCCCAATCGCATTCGTCGCACTGGCGCAGGCCGTAACGATCGTTGTGCTAATGTTTTTAGCATTAAAGTGGATCGAAAGGTTCCCAGCAGCCATGTTGGCAATTGACATTGGGACGAAAAATGGAGAAACCCGCTTTGGTCCCTTATCATGCATCTTGATGATTTGTTCTTGGATGGTCGTTAAACCACCAATCCCGGAACCATAGATCACTCCAAGATCTTCTGCCTTAGTGTTTTCTTCCGTGATACCGGCCATTTCCATGGCTTCGATGGCCGTTTGCATTGCATATTGGGAGTAAAGGTCCATCCGCTTGGCCGTCTTCTTACCAACTACAGCTGCAGGATCAAAATCATCAATTTCCCCAGCAACACTGATCCCAGTTTGCGAATTATCAAACTTTGAAATTGGTTTGATGCCGACCTTGCCAGCTAAGCTGTTTTGGGTAAAGACTTCAAAACCATTTCCGTTGGCGGCAATGGCACCCATCCCAGTAATTACAACTCGTGTCATTTGTAACTCCTTTTCTTTGATAACTCGCCTTACATCGTCATTCCACCATCGACAACGATTGTTTGACCAGTTACATAATCATTTTCAACTAAGAACCGGGCCGTTTGGGCAATTTCATCTGGTTGGCCTAAGCGGTGAAGCGGTATTTCCGTCAAAATTTGATCCTTAACCTTATCACTCAAAGCTTGGGTCATGGCACTATCAACCATCCCCGGTGCAATTGCGTTTACCCGGATTCCTCGCATGGCGCCTTCACGGGCGACCGTCTTAGTAAAACCAACTAAACCAGCCTTAGCGGCAGCGTAATTAGCTTGACCAGCATTGCCGTGTAACCCAACCACGCTGGCCATGTTAATAATGACGCCTCCCCGTTGCTTAACCATTGGTTTAAAAAGGGCTTGGGTTAACATCATTGGCCCCATTAAGTCCGTTGATAAAACGGCGTGGAAGTCTTCTGGTTTCATCCCCAAAAGTAACTTATCCCGGTTGACCCCCGCATTATTAACGAGGATTTGAATCGGACCAAACTTTTCTTGGGCTGCTTTAGCTAAAGTTTGCGCACCAGCCGGTGAACTTAAATCGCCACTGACATAAGCATATTCACCTTCTAATTGCGCTTTAACTTCTGGAGCTAATTCTTCACTCCGTCCGTTTAAAATGACCTTGGCACCGCCTTTAAGAAAGTTTTTGGCAATTGCCAAACCGATTCCCCGGGTACTCCCAGTCACTAAAGCGACTTTATTCGTCAGTTCCATTTTCTACCTCCGTCACAAATGCTTGATATTCAGCTAAATTACTAATGTGGTAGTGCTTTAAATCTGGCACGATAACTTGGGCAAAACTGGTTAGCGTCTTCCCCGGGCCTAATTCTAAGGTGGCATCTAAGTTCGTAAGCGTTGTAAGCTTTTTAAGTCCCGCTCCAAAGTGGGTTGGAACTGCTAATTGCTTAGCCAAAATTGTCTTCATACTTGATGCCGCAAACGGTTCTTCCGTCGTATTGCTGATCACGGGAACCTGAGGATCTTGAACTGGCACCGCCTTCAAGCGTTCAACCATTTGGTCCCGCGCTGGATTGAATAAGGCAGTATGGAAAGCCCCACTAACGGGCAATTCAATTGCTCGCCGAGCTACCTTCGTGGCCTTGACTTGGTCACTTGCAGCTTTTACGCCAGCAACCGTTCCCCCAATTACCACTTGTTTCGGGGTGTTGTAATTGGCAATTGAAACCAAGTTGCCATCTACTGTGACCTGATCACAAATTGCTTCAACTGCTTCAACATCTGGCTTCAAAAGCGCGGCCATCGCAGAAGGCGTTTCATCAGCAACTGCTTGCATGTACCGGGCCCGGTCAGCTAAGAGGGCCATCCCATTCTTAAATTCCAAACCTTGGCTGGCAAGTAAGGCGGCATATTCCCCAAGAGAAAGACCAATCATACCGCCGACTTGTAAGTTAAGGTCCCGCATCAACATCTTGTAAAGGCCGTAACTAACGGCTACCAAAGCTGGTTGCACGTTTTTGGTCTGCTCAAGTGCGCCATTTTCATTCTTCATGATTGGCAGCAGGTCCATCCCAACCGCTTCACTAGCTTCCTGAATCGTGCTAGCAAAAAGGGGATCCGCCATTAGGTCGATCCCCATTCCCGGCCGCTGGGCGCCCTGGCCGCTAAATAAAATTCCGAATTTCATTACTTAGCTGCTAATTGCTTTTCAACAAAGTCAACAACGTCTTGGATCGTCGTAACCCCTTCGTCAACGTCCAATTCGATATCAAACTTATCTTCCAATTCGTTCATGATTTCAAAAACATCAAGGGAGTCAGCGTTAAGGTCATCCTTGATCTTAGCATCTAAGGTAATCTTATCCTTTTCAACGTCAAGTTCTTCAGCTGCGATGTCTTGAACAGTGTTAAAAATTTCTTCTTTAGTCATAATTAAAATTCCTCTCTTTATTTCAATGATTATTAGTATTTCAAAATGATAGTTGCTGCCGTGAGACCCCCACCAAAACCGCTTAAGACGATTGTTTCACCACGCTTAAGCTGGCCGTTTTCGATTACTTCGTTTAACAGTAAGGGCTCACTCGCAGCCGCGGTATTCCCCACGCGATCAATATTTTGGGAAAACTTTGCTAACGGTTGACCAAGGCGTTTAGCAACTTGGCGAATAATCCGTGAGTTAGCTTGATGTAATAAAAAGTGATCAACAGCCGTTACCGGAACTTTCGCTTGAGCTAAAGCCCGGTTAATTGAAGCTGGCACCTCGTGAGTTGCAAATTTATAGACCGCCCGACCATCCATTTGTAAAGGGGTAAGTCCAGTCAACGGCCGTGGTGCCTTTTTTGTGACCGATGTTTGCCCAGCCGTTAGCCGGGATCCTTGTTGACCATCTGTCATTAGGTCAAACCCAAGGAAACCTACTGGTTCATCGCTTGCTTCAACCAAAACTGCCCCAGCCCCATCTCCAAAGAGGACCGCCGTCGTTCGATCTTGCCAATCCAAAATCTTCGACATTGTTTCAGCCCCAATTACTAAAATTCGTTGGAACTGCGGACTTTGGAGCATTTGATTAGCAACCGTCAAGGCATCTACAAAGCCGGTACAAGCAGCCGACAGATCAAAAGCGGCGGCCTTAGTTGCCCCGAGGCGCCCTTGAACAGTCGCCGCCGTTGATGGCATCAGGGCTTCTGGCGTCATCGTGGCAACGATAATCAAGTCTAAGCTCGTTGGATCCCACTTAGCCCGCTCTAGGGCTTGTTTAGCAGCCCGCGTGGCCAAATCTGCCGTGTTTTCACCATCGCTTAGATGACGGGCTTTAATCCCAGTTCGACTAGTAATCCATTCATTGCTGGTATCTAACCACGCCGTTAAGTCTTGATTAGTAACAACATGCTTGGGAACGGCTTGACCGCTAGTAACAATTTTTAGGTTTCTTTTCATCCTGCTACTCGTGTTCTTCTACAAATTGTTCCAGGTTTGCGAGCGCTTTGCGGACAACCTTCAACTCTTGGTCATTCATCCCATCAAGGAACTTAGCCACCATCATATTGTGGAAAGCCCGGTGTGCCCGGTAGAGGACCCGACCTTTTTTCGTTAGATATAAACGAACGACCCGGCGATCTTGATCTTCACGAACTCGCTTAACATAACCCTTTTTCACCAACCGATCGGCAGTTGCCGTCATGGTCCCGGGAGTTAAGTGAAGTTTCTTCGCTACCGCTGAAGCAGTTTGGTGGTTGTACATACTAATAGCATCAATTGCATGCATTTCCTTAATCGTCAAATCTGAGAAAGTACTTTTTCGTAACTCATGCTCTTCAATCCACATAATGCCCCCGTAGGTCTTAATCAAGGCCTGGTTAATTTCTTGGTAATCCCGGTTCTCGTTCATATGCATTCTCCTTTCAATTCTTTGTTAATCCAAATAATTTGACTATTCAAAATACATTATAAGCGATAACCGTTCGTGCATTGTCGCATAACCTTCAAATCCTGGAAACGACTCTTCTAAATTTTTGCTTCCCGATCAGCAACAAAGAAGACCAGCTTAGCGGTACATACCCGCTTACCATCAACCGTTGCGACCGCGTCAACTTGGCCCATGTTTGACCGGACCTTTTCCATTTCGATGGTCAAGGTTAAAACATCTCCCGGCCGGACCATTTGGCGAAAGCGCGCGTTATGAATTGCCCCGAGATATGCCGTCTTCTTATAAAACTTTGGGGATTTGAGAATCAGAATCGATGCCGCTTGGGCAAGCGCCTCAATAATTAAAACCCCTGGCATAACCGGATTATTTGGAAAGTGACCTTGGAAGAAGCGTTCGTTAATCGTTACGTTCTTTCTTGCCACTACCTTTTGGTCAGCGACCAATTCATCTACCGCATCAATGTAGCAGATGGGATACCGGTTCGGAATTAAATCCATCACTTCTTGGGCAGTCATTACTGGCACATTCGTCACCTACCTTCCAAAAAAGTATTTCGAGTATCAAAATATCCGATGTTCGAATTATATGCAAAAAGTATTTTGGTTGTCAAATTATTTTTCTAACAAAATTTCTAAAAAGATTGATTTTTTGTTATTTTGAATCCTCAAAATATCTCACTTAATCCCTTGATGTAAAAAGAAAAATCTTGCAGCATCACTTTGTGAAATTAAACAAAAAAAGACCGCAATTTTTTTGCGATCTTGATTAAGCACAGTAATTTTTTCAACAACAATCGTCTTAAATTGTTACAATTACCCCAGTTTGATCAACAGCAAGTTCGTGCAGTGGTGCTGTGAGATTTACTTGGAGTAAACGATTTTGGAAGGCCGGAATCAGTTTGGGTTCAATTAAGGTCATCACCGTCGGCCCAGCCCCACTCAAATACGTTGCAACTGCTCCGACTTCATGACCAATTTGGCGAATCTTGGTCAATTCGGGAACTAATTTTGCCCGGGCCGCTTCGTGGAATTGATCGCCTTCAATCAAGGCCCCTAACATTTCGTACTGCTGACTAAATAAGGCGGCGACCAAAGCATTGGCAGCACTACTCCCTTGAACAGCCGTTGAACGTTCAATTTTCGTTGGTAAAATTGAACGGGAAGTACTGGTTGCTAAATTATACTTGGGAACATATGCCAAGAAAGCAAACGGTGGGGTTGGTGCTCTAAAAGTGATAAATTGATCCCTTAGGTTTGTTCCAATCACCACTCCACCAAGGATGGCGGGAGCAACATTATCGGGATGCCCTTCGATTTGAGCCGCTAATTGGACCTTTGCCATTGGTGAAAGTTTTAAATCTGCTAGTTGATTGGCTAATTCTATTCCCGCCACAATCGCCGTTGATGAAGAACCGAGACCATGGGCAAGCGGAATTTTACTTTGAACCAATAAATGGTGAGGCGTTAAATCTGGAACCAATGTTAATGCTGCTTTAATAATTAAATTTTGTTCATTATGTGGAACGTGTGGCAAATCATGTTCAACTTCCCAAGTTGAGGTTGGTTCTAAAACTGCCAGATTTAAATATTCGTTTAGGGCAACTCCAATTGAATCAAAACCGGGGCCAAAATTGGCTGAAGATGCCGGGACTCTAATTTGCATGATTCCCGCCCCCTAATTTATTACGCGGTACGCACAATGTAGCTGAATCGTACCTAAATCCCTCAAAGCTAGCTCTAACTGATTAAGCTGGGCTTTACTCATCCGGTGGGTAATAATCATTACCCGGGCTTTTCCTTGAGCACTAGCCTTTTGGACAATCTGAGAAAAACTAGCGTTCAATTCCGCCATAATGGTCGTTAACTTTTGCATCTCTCCGGGTTGGTCAGGCAAAGTTAGGCTTAGGTAGTAACAGTCCTTAACTGTTGCTACATCCGCAAATGGTAACGGGTGGGAATAGCCATTGAAGGAATTCCCATTCGTCTTCAAGATCATGTTCTTCGTTACCGTCGTAATATCTGATAAGACACTATTAGCGGTTGGCAAGCCACCGGCTCCGGGCCCATAAAACAAAGTATCACCAACGGCCTTCCCCGTAACCATCACGGCATTATTTTCGTTATTAATCTGGGCTAAGGGATGATGAACGTTAACAAGTGCCGGGGCAACTTCCACAAAGATTCCTTGATCTACTAAACGTGCGACCCCAACTAACTTTAAGGTATAGCCAAAAGCTGACGCCTGTTGTACATCAACTTGATCGATTTGATCAATTCCCGTAATTTTAAATTGGTCAACCGCAACGTTCGTTCCAAACGCAAATCGGGTTAAAATCGCCATCTTATAGCCGGCATCTTTCCCCTGAACATCATTCGTTGGATCGGCTTCAGCAAAACCAAGTTCTTGGGCCTGCTTTAAGGCATCCGCATACGAACGATTTGTCTGACTCATTTGCGTTAAAATATAATTCGTAGTTCCGTTAACAATCCCCTTAACCTCAGTAATTTGGTCCGCAGCAAAACTATTAGCAATCGTCCGGAGAATTGGAATTCCACCCGCGACACTCGCTTCATACATCAAATCACAATGATTTCGCTTGGCCAAATCAATTAACTCTTGCCCCGCCGTGGCAATTAAATCCTTATTCGCCGTAACCACGTGTTTGTGGGCTTGAAGCAATCGTTCAATGACCTCTTTAGCTGGATGAATCCCACCCATTACTTCGACGACAATCTTAATTTCCGGATCATCTAACAGTTCATTAAGGTCCGTTGTCAGGTGAACTAAATTAGCGACATCTTGGTGTTTTTTGGGGTTTCGGACGACTACTGTTTTAACAACTAACTGGCGACCCGTCACCGCTGAAATTTTGGCAGCATGCTTTTGCACCATCGCTAAAACACCGCTCCCAACTGTTCCGAGGCCCACCATTCCAAGCTTTAATTCATTCATCTTGCTCACCTTCCTTTAACTGTTTTTTAACCATTTTATAAATAATACCACATCGTTATCTAATTTGGGGTATAATAAACAAAAATGTTGTTAACGAAAGGAGCCCCTTATGAAATTTCGTAGTACTCGCAACGTTACGGCTCAGGCCACGACTGCCCCAGAGGCAATCATTCAAGGGTTGGCCGAAGATGGTGGTTTATTCGTCCCTGTTGCTTTTCCTCAGCCAAACTATGACCTTGCAAGCTTAATTCAGCAACCTTACCAACTAATTGCCAAACAAGTTTTACGCTGGTTTTTTAACGAATTAAGTGGTCTCGACGTCGCGGTCACCAAAGCCTACGGTTCTCAGTGGGATACACCAACAATCACGCCCTTAACCAAACAGGTAGCGGGTAATTATTACCTTGAACTGTTTCATGGGCCAACCTTAGCCTTTAAGGATGTGGCCTTGCAAGCTCTGCCCCAACTAATGGGTTTAGCTAAGCAACAAGTCCACAACCAAAATGAAACAATCATCCTAACTGCCACGTCTGGTGATACCGGGACAGCCGCCCTCCGAGGTTTTCAAAACGTTGTGGGAACTCAGGTGGTCGTTTTTTATCCCCAAGATGGGATTAGTCCAATTCAAAAACTCCAAATGTTAGGACAAACCGGGAACAATCTTCACGTTGTTGGGATTAAAGGGAATTTTGACCAAGCCCAAACAAGAGTCAAACAAATCTTTAATGATCCCCAAGTTCGCCAACACCTTGCCCAACAAAAGCAACAATTTTCTTCGGCTAATTCGATGAATATAGGCCGGCTCATTCCCCAAATAACTTATTACTTTGCGGCTTATGGCCAATTAGTCCACCAAGGAGCGATCAAGGTGGGCGACAAAATTACCTTTAGCGTTCCGACCGGTAATTTTGGGGACATTTTGGCAGGTTACTATGCTAAAAAGCTCGGCTTACCAATTCACAAATTAATCTGTGCTTCCAATGTGAACCACGTCTTAACCGACTTTTTCCAAACCGGGACTTATGATCGCCAACGAGAATTCCAGGTTACAAATGCTCCTTCGATGGATATTTTGGTGTCATCCAATCTTGAGCGGTTACTTTTTGATGCTTATCATCAAGACGCTGAAGCTATTAATAAGCTAATGCAGCAATTGCAAAGCCAAGGATATTATCAAGTTACCCCGCAAGTTCATGAATGGTTAAGCCAAACCTTTGCGGCTGGTTACGCTAATCCCGACCAGGTAGAAGCGGAAATCCAGCGAGTTTATGAACAGGCTAACTACTTAATTGATCCCCATACAGCAGTTGGTTCCTTCGTTACTCATCAATACCAAACCCAAACCAATGACCACCATCCGTGCGTCATCTTAGCAACCGCCAGCCCATATAAATTTCCTGAAACAGTCCTTGGGGCTATCAATTCACAAGCGAAAAATCCGAGTGGGCTAGCCGCCATTGAAGCCCTTGCTAAATTTGATTCAAGTTCCTTGACAGCCGGCGTCAAGGAGCTCTTCGCTGATCAACCCCACTCCCAATTAACGATCGCCCCTACGGAAATGACGAATACGGTGCTGAATTTAGTTTAAAATTGAAAAACCACTAATTTGGAACGAAACAAATTAGTGGTTTTATTTTTCATAATCGGAAATATTTTAATAAACGGTCACCCGGCGTTTTAGATACAAGCCAAAAGACCCCATAACCGACCAATACCCCAAGTGTGTTGGTAATTACATCATCAATATCAGCGACCCGGTGGTTACCAACTAAGAGGTCGCTAACAAACTGTGCACTCTCAATGATCGCCCCTGGAATCAAGGCAATTAAAAGTAATTGCCAACTTTTGAGTCGTGGTCGCCAACAGTAGACATAGCAACCTAACGGAATGGTCATAACGATATTGGCTAAAAACTCGGGATCAATATTTTGAAGGGGACGCAAGTTGTATGGCACCCCGTGAAAATACATCAGCGGCTTATACGAATCTGGCATTTGTGGTCCAACTGGCGTAAAAACCAGCCAACAAAGGACTAGCAAGTAAACCAAACACGAATAAACGGTTATATTCTGCCAAAATTTTCGGTTAAGCTGCCGGAAAGTATGATAGTAACAGCTTAGCAAAATAATAATCGCAATTATAACTGGATACCATTTCAATCCCAAAATTATCAACATCCCCCACGTAAAATTAACGTTCTTAGCTTACCGCATTCTCCCTTACCTGCCAAGTAAACTAACTATCTTGAAGAACTTGACTGGCAAGCTGACTAATTTCATGAAACTCACTTGCAAAGGTACTCCCCTTCAAATAAATTAAGTTCAAAGGGTGCTGTAAAGGAAAACCCGGCAGAGCAATTTCAAATAAGCTTTGCTCGGCCAGTTCAACTTTAACCAGGGCCCGATACATAAAGCTAATCCCCAAATCTTGTTTCAAACTTTCAATAATTGCTAAGGGACTACTCAAGGCTAAACTCTGCTTAAAGTCGCTTAAACTGGCGTTGTGAGCTGCTAACCAGCTGGTTAAAATTTCCCTGGTTCCGGAGCCCAGTTCTCGCACTAAAAGCAAATGATCAAAAATTGTGGTTAACGATGGTTGCGAAATTAGGTGGCCACTTATCCCGGCAAAAGCTGCATTGCCAATCGGCTCAGCCGCAAATTCTTGCCGTTCAAAATTCCCCTCAATCAAAGCCACGGAAAGTTGACCAGTTAAAAGTTGGGCGGATAGTTCCGCTGTATTACCAATCGTCACCGTCACTTGATGATCACTCGCAATAATCTTCTTCAATAATCGAGGCAAAAGAAAGGCCGCTAATGAACGGGTAACCCCTAATTTCAATGGTGGCGTTTGCCCATTTCGCAAGTAATTTAGGACTGCTTGATTATCACGTTTCAATCGATTAGCATATGAAACTAATTCTTTGGCAGCCGGAGTCAAGGTAATCCGTCGTCCTTGATGGCTTAACAATGGTAACTTAAGGTCGACTTCTAGACTTGCTAACTGCTGAGAAATGGCGGGTTGGGAAATAAACAAGACTTTCGCAGCTGCAGTGAGCGAACCAGTTTGGGCTACGACAGCTAAGGTTTCAATCCGGTGATCGAGAAAATGATCCATCTTTCTCCCCCCCCTTAATAAATTTTACTTATGTACAAGAAAGAAATTATAATTTTTATTTATCATTCTACCATGTTAAATTTGAGATGTATCAAAATTTGGGAGGAAGAAAATTGAAAAAAATCTTGAATGGTCGCTTTGCAGTGGCCACCATCTTAACCTTAATCTGTTCACTAGTTGGGAGCTACTTAGCAAATCTCCCCTACTTAAAAGTAATTGGAGCCCTCGTGATTGCCCTGCTCCTCGGGATGGTGATGCAAGTTGGGCGCCCAGCCCTCGATTACAGTCGGCCAGGCATTGGCCTGATCGCCAATAAATTCTTACGAGCCGGGATTATCCTCCTTGGTTTCAAGTTAAATCTGATTGCTTTGGCACAAGCCGGAATCAAAACGATTGCCTTGGCCATTGTTGTGGTTACCTTCACGATCACCGTCACCTATCAATTGGCCCGAAAATTGGGCGTTGATCGCCACCTTGCGATCTTAACGGCGAGTGGGACCGGAATTTGTGGAGCCGCTGCTGTAATGGGAATTTCTTCCCAACTGCACGAAAGCAACGACCCCGCAAGCAAGCTCCGTCATCAAGAAAACGAAGTGGTTGCCGTTGCGATCGTTGCTATCCTGGGGACCCTTTTCACCTTAGTTGACATTTCTATCCGGCCTTTGATTCATATGACAGCCGTTCAATTTGGGGTTATGACTGGCGGAAGTCTTCATGAAATCGCTCATGCCGTTGCCGCTGGAAGTGCTGGTGGCCCGATTAGTCTCGATACCGCCATTATCACTAAACTTTCCCGAGTCCTCTTACTGGCCCCAGCCGCAATCATAATTGGAATCTGGTACCAACGGAAAGCTCAACAAAGTACCAACGGTGAAAAGCAACCCGTCCCGATTCCTTGGTTCATGGTTGGCTTTATCCTTGCCAGTGTTATCGGTACCTTTGTCCCCGGTTTAGCCGCTTTCGTTCCTAGCTTAGTTAAATTAGCCTACCTCTTACTTGGAATGGCCATGGCTGCCTTAGGAATGAACGTTAACTTCAATGTCCTCTTTACTCGTGGGAAAGAAGCCCTCTTAGCTGCCAGTATTTCTTCAGTCCTCTTACTGGTCCTCGTAATCACAGCGGCGAAGTTGTTCTTCTAAAAGACAGAAGAGGTTCGGAAAAAGCCGCTAATAAAGATTAAGTTGCGGTGAGCTAGACAAGTTTCCTGTTGTCCGCAAACCCATGCAAGGCCAAGTAGGGTAGTATTAACTGCAAGGCAGTCAATATCCACTTGGCTACCGTAGCCAAATTATCGTTAGTAGCTTGTCTAATCCGGCTCCACTAGGATCTCCCTCTAGATAAGAGTAAGATTCCTAGTGGAGCCTTTTTGCTTACGACAAGATCCAGATATCTGTATAACAGAAATCCTCTCAAAGTTGTGTCGGCCACGTTCCAACCTTCAAATAGTGGCCTTATTAGTTTCTTTTCAGCCTCCTTTCGTCTCTGAATATTACTCAGAAACCCAAGTCGTCGAGAAGGCTTTCTCCCTATCTCTCTTCATAAATATCCGCCAATGGTTGCCGAACCTTGGGCTTAATTGGTTGATCACGGTAACCAAAACTGACCATGACCGCAATTTGCCAATGCTTAGGATCCATGATTTGATGATCGGCTAAGAACTGGTTCATTTGTGGATAGTTAAAGCCTTCAATTGGGCAGGTATCAATCCCTAATTCAGTAGCGGCCGTCATCATGTTTGTCATGGCGATATAAGCTTGACGAGCGGCCCAGTCAAACCGTTCTTTAGGGGTTCGAATATTTAAATCCCGTTCCTGGAAAACCTTAAAGTGCTGAGACTGGGGACTGTCTGGCGAATAAGGCTTTTGCTTAACATCCTTTACCAAGTGCTGGATGTAGTCCGCATTATAAGTAACATCTTTACGAGCTAAGATTAATAAGATCTTGTCCGCCCCATCAAGACTGTTAATTGCCCCCCAGGAAAATGGGCGAATCGCATCCTTGAGCTTCTCGTCTTTTAGCAAAACAAATCGCCAGGGTTCATAACCAAATGAACTTGGGGATAAGCGACCAACTTGAAGAATCGTCTGCCAGTCCTCATCACTAATGTGCTTATTAGGATCAAATTTTTTCGTTGCGTATCGTTGGTTAGCAATTTTAAAAACATGTTCACGAGTTTCAGCTGAAGCCATTTTTATCACCTCTTAGTCATGATTATATCATGGACTAACCAGGTTTCCCGCCATTTAAAATTTCATGTATCTGTCAAGGTTTTGGGGGCAACCCGTATATATGCACTTTTAGAGTCTTAAA